>Ga0180432_10000008_pt1 | contig 275080 bp, 419 predicted proteins | sample SS_ome_10_FD_132414 | JGI IMG/M metagenome (GOLD analysis project Ga0180432, IMG submission 132414) | Hypersaline lake sediment archaeal communities from the Salton Sea, California, USA - SS_1_MS_2 metaG | ecosystem: Environmental > Aquatic > Non-marine Saline and Alkaline > Hypersaline >... | reverse complement strand
GATCGAGGACGATGTCGCCGGGGTGCCCGTCCGTCTGCGCGAAGGTGTACATGCTGATCAGCCGGTTGGGCAGTGCCTCGGGGAACGGCGCCGGGTGCCCTGTTTTCCTGGCCACGTTGGCCGGGTAGATCCACCAGATCTGCTTGGTCAACTCCATCCACTCCTCGGACGTGAGCTTCGACGCTTCCTTGATCGCCGAGTCGTACTTGGGAGGCTTGCCGGGCTTGACGAACACGAGGATGAACTCGACGTAGTTCCGTTCGTAGAGGTTCGGCGGGAAGGGATAGCTGCCGAACATCTTCTCAGTGGTCTGCTTCTCCCACGCGTAGAGACTGTAGTAGAGCAGGTCCGTGTCGGTCAGGATGTCAGTCTTCAGATCGCCGGGCAGGTCGAGCAGCAGCCGCGTGTGCGTCTTTGGCCATCGCAGAACATCCCACATACGTGCATCGGGTGCCAGGAGGGGATCAGGCTCCGGTCAATCCGGCGACCTGACCCCTCGCACGTCACGCCCTTCGCGTTCTTGTGCAACTCCATCGTCGCCCGTACCCTCTCGTCCACGAAGACCGGCCTCCTACAGAATTGACACGTCGCTCTGATCACGCGAGCTGTTTCTCTCCCCGCCCGCGCTTCGCCTTCTCGCGCTTGACGATCCTAGAGATCGTTCGCGCGGTCAGGTTGAACCGACGAGCAATCTGCTCGTAGTTCAGCCCCTCGTCGTGGAGCCTCATGATCCTCCCGATCTCGCGTTCGCTCGCGCGAACACCGTACGCACCACCCGCCATTGCCTCACCTCCTTGCTTTTCGCCTGGGCTTTGGACGTGTGAATCATCAGGCCAACCTCGCCTTGATGAGGTTGACGTTCTTCTTGAGCTTCTCCACCAGGATGAAGCGCCGCTTGAGCCTCCTCGCAACTGCGCCGCATGTCCCAGACCCGGCCATGAAGTCACAGACCAGGTCGCCGGGATTGGAGCTGGCCTCCATGAGCTTCTGGTAGAGGGCCTCGGGCTTCTGCGTCCGGTGGTCGGTGCGCTCCTTGCCTGCGACAACCGGCGTCATGATGAGGTTTGGCGCATCGCCGGGCAGGTTCCAGGTGTGCTTCTTCCCAGGCTTCACGCCGTAGATCATGGCCTCGACAGCGGAGGACCAGTTGCCCCGGCCGCTCGGTGTAGGATTCGTCTTCCCCCAGTAGACGGTGTTGCGCGGCTTGAGCCCGAGCCGAATGGACTGCTCCCAGGCGAGCGTCACCAGGAGGCGGTCGAGGAAGAGGTAGTAGGAGCCGCCCGCCCGGAGGAGCTTGTCGATCAGCGCTAGGCTGTCGGCCATCATCGCGATGCCGTCCTCCAGACCCCACTCGACGAGGGCCTCGGAGACCGAGACCATCGCCCCGGCCTGCTTGATGCCCTTAGCCTCGTGCGCGATCCCGTAGGGCGGGTCGACAATGACCAGGTCCACGGTGCCAGGGTTCTCGACCTCCATCTCGAACGCATCGGCATGGACGACCTTGCCGCCCAGTTCCTCGGGCTTGATCTTGGCCGCCTTCTTCGCCGCCTCCTCAGCCTTCTCTGCCTTGCGGATCTCGTTGTAGACCTGGTTGATGGTGGCCTTCTTCTCTCGGACCCGCGCCTGCTGCTCGGACGTACCGACGTCCTTGATCTTGGCGATCTTCTCGAGCTGGCGGCCGGACCGAAGGCCCCCGGCCTTGGCGAGGAGATCGCGCGAACGCGGGCCGCGATCCTTCTCCCTACGAGTGCTTGGGGGACGAGTGTCCCCCGAGTCCTCCTTGCTCTTCCTCGGCTTCGGCTTGCCCCTGCCAGCCGCGCCGCCCCTGCGCCGTCCAGCTGTCCTCGCCTTCTCGGCCTGGGCCTGGACCCGCTCGACGATCTCCTTGCGCGAGAGGATCAGCTCGCCGCGCTGGAAGTCATCGAGCTGGCGCCGCTCCAAGTTGACCGAGATCGCGAAGAGATGCAGATCGGCCTCGGTCGGAGGCTTGGCCACGACCTCGTACTTGATCTTCTTGGCGCCGTCGTTCTTCAGCAGCTCGTAGCGCGTATAGCCGTCCACCAGGGTCCAGTCTGGGAGAACCGAGACAGGCTTCTTCTGCCCCTCGGCCCTGAGCCCCGCCTTGAGCGAGGCCCGGTCCTCCTTCGATGGCCTGGGCACGAGCGCCTTGATCTTCTTGTCGAGCTTCAGCTTGGTGAGAGCTACAGTCGGATACTCGGTCGGCTTGGGCATAACCTACTGCACCATAAAGACTTCAGTGAATGTCATCCCACGTCCTCCCCGCCTTACAGTCCGCCGTCAGTGGCACGTTCAGCGTGGCCGCGCCGCACATCTTGTCGTTGATCAGCTCGATCGTTTCGTCCTTGAGCGCCGCAGCTCCCTGAAGCATGACCTCGTCGTGCACCTGGATGATGTAGCGGAGCTTCTTCCAGAGCTTCCGCTCGGCAGGCCGGGACCAGAAGATCTTCCGCTCGCGCTCCTCGGCAATGTCCACCATCGCGCGCTTGAGGATGTCCTGTGCCGAGCCGCTGACGCGGAACTGGATCCCTTGGGTGACCGCGCGGTACTCGTTCTTCCAGCGCTCCCGGTCGAGGCGGCGACGGCGCCCGGTCAATGTGCAGGCGTACCAGCCGTTCTGCCGCAGCCAGCGCTCGGTGCGGTCGTGGAACGGTTGGATCGCCGGGTAGGCGTTGAACCACCCATCGATCAGCGCCTGCGCGTAGTCGATCCTCGGCTCACCGTTCTTGTCGTAGAGGTTCGCGTACTGGCAGAACCGAGGCGCGGCCATCCGGTACAGCAATCCGAAATTCGCATTCTTCGCGAGCGGGTTGCGGGGGACACCGACGTCCTCGGCCGTGCGCTGGTGCAGGTCCACGTGACGGCACCGCTTCTGGTGGCCGATCTCCGGCCCGCCGCACTTGGGGCATGTGAGAGGAGCGCCGGGCTTCTTCGGATCCCACTGCTTCGGGATCCACGTGTGACCGCAGTAGGAGCCATCCTCGTGCTTGTTCTCGCACTCCCACCATTTGTAGCGCTCGCAGGCGCCCCCGCGAGGCCCGCGCGTGCACGGCTTGCCGGTCTGGTAGACCTCCGTCATGCCCTTGTCGCCAGAGAGGTGCGCGGCCACGCGCAGCTCGACCTGCCCGTAGTCGGCGCCGAACAGGAGCATGTCCGGCTCCAGTTCGTCCTCGAAGTAGGCGCAGAACGCCTTGCGGATCAGGTTGCGGTCGCGGGGCTGATTCTGGAGGTTGACGGGATCCGAGCTGTTGTGGTTCAGGAACCCGTGCGCGACGTAGCTGGCATCTTCCTCGACGGTGATGTCCCAGACGGTCTCTACGCCTGCCGGAACAACGGAAGCAATCGCGGCCAGCTGGTGATCAGGTCCGACCAGAGAGTCGGTCGCTTGAATGTCCTTGAGCGGGAGCCACGCACGATCAGTGAGAAAGATATGATCCTCGGTACAGCGAATCGTTCGACCATCGTCGGTCTCCACGTCGAACATGAAGCCCGGACCTTTGTTGATCCGGTGCGTGATCCGGCGCTCCCGCCCCTTGTGCGTCTCGATCCATACCGGCCCATCGGCGGGCTGCATGTCTGAAATTCTGATTGAACGCTTGGAATCGTCGTTTCCTACGCGAATAGAGAGCTTCGTAGAACCGGAGACGCAACTGAGCCTATGGATCACCGTGCCGGTCTGATTGAAGTGAGAGTAGACCCGGCAGTCGGGCTCCTCCTGAGCGATCCGAGCGAGCTTCTCGGAGAAGTTCGCGCGCACGGTGTCGGCCGATCGCCAGTCGAGGATGTCGGCCACGACCGGATCAGCCTGGCGGAGGTGCCCGATCTCCTTCGACCCGGTCGAGATCGCGCCGCTCTTGCCGCGCTTGATCCCCTTGGAGGAGAGGCCCAGGCCGCCGTGCTCCTTCGCGGTAAAGAGCAGCGAGCTGACCTGCGGCTGGCTGTTCGGGTTGAGCGTCCAGCCGACGCGCTCCTCGATCCGGCGGATGATCTTCTCTTTCTTCTCCTCCAGATCCTTGGTGACCTGCCGGAGCCACTTCCAGTCGATGAGGATGCCGGTGCTCTCCATCTCTTCGAGGATCTGGCAGATCCTCATGTCGATTCCCCAGAAGAGCCGCTCGAGGTTGCCCATCGCCCGGGTCTTGTCGAACGGACTGAGCTTTAGCCCCTCCTCATAGAGCCAGGCGAGCGCGTCCACCGCGTCCTCGGGAATCGGCGTGCCGGGCGTCTGGCTGTCCAGCTCCCTCATCCGGTCCTCGAACAGCATCCAGGTCCAGTAGCAGTCCTCCATCGCGTAGTAGCCGAGCGTCTGGACGTCATCGGCCATGAACGACAGCACGCCCTGCTTGCGGGTGCGAGCCACGTCCATGTAGGTCGTCATCTCGTGGCCGAGCACGTCCTTCACCCGGTGCTTCAGGCCGTACTGGTAGAGATTCTCGTCGCAGAGGAAGTCGGCCAGCATCGAGTCGGCGAGGAGCAGGCCGTTGCACCACCACACGGCCGGGTCGTCGTCCTCGCCGCGCACCAGGTCGCCCAGCTGATCGACGGCCGAGCGCTCCATCCAGAAGCCTCGAGCGCACCCGCTCGCATACTTGAGGAACGCCACGTCGAACTTGGCGTTGTGGGCGACCGCGATCGTCCCCGGGCTGTCCTCGAACAGCGGCCGGAGCGCGTTCATCGTCTCGGCCTGCGGCATCGCGGGCCGGAGGTTCCTGACGATCGGCTTACTGCCGTCGTCCGGCTGAACCCAGGTGCGGAATGAGTCAGGGATGAAGGGGTACCAGGCTCGAAGTTCGGGCTGCGGTTCGCGAACGACGTCCCCGAGCCTGGTGACCGGATCTGGCGGAACGTAGAAGGCGATACCTTCGATACGATCCCGCCTGGGCACCAATCCGGTAGTTTCCAAATCGAATACGAACGCGCCGCGATCTCGCGCGGCCTCGATGAGGCGCTCCGGCTCTACGTCGCCGGTGTCGATGTCTTTGATGAGCTGTGGCATGAGAACTCTCTCAGTGGCGGCCCGGCACGCCACGCTGAAGTGAGCCTCTCGTTTCCGGGTCTCTGTCGCCCGAAGACACATCGGGCCGATACGAGGGGCCGTGAAGACGTTCGGTTGGCTACCCCTCCTTGCTCCACCGCGTCCGCGCCACGCGCAGCTCCCGGTGGTCTCTGTCGGTTCCGTAGACGTTCAGCCCCAGTCGCTTCGCGACCACGGCGGTGGTTCCTGAGCCGAGGAACGGATCGAAGACCGTCCCGCCGGGCTGCACGCCGCTCACCTTCAGCGCGCGCTCGGCGAGCGCCTCGGGGAACTCGTGCTTGTGCAGCTTCTTCTTCTCCTTGCCGGTCGTCTTGTGCGGGATGAACCACACGTCGCCCGCGCAATGGAGATCGCCGTGACGGCCGCGCGTCCCGCGCGTCCGGTTGCTCTTGTGCGTGAACGGGACGCCGACTGCGAGCCTGTCGAAGTCGGGCTCGGGGGGCTTCCACAGCGTGAAGACCGGCTCCCAGCAGTAGTTCAAGACCTTGCGGGTGCCAGTGATCGGTTGGTAGTGGCCGCGCTGGGTCATCCGGCCCGGCTCGCGGAGGATCTTCCTGATCACGCTCTGGGCGGCCAGGCCGTGGCGCGGGAGCGTCTTGAGATACTCGAGGATCAGCTCGCGCCAGCTCGGGAAGGCGGCGCTCTTCACCCAGGCGATCGTCTGGCCGTACTCGAGTCCACCGTGCCCGGTCTCGTCGGCGTTCCACCAGCTTCCGGCTACCAGCTGACCGAGCGCGCAGTAGGGTCGACCGAGAGACTCGCGCAAGAAGCCGAAGTTGAGGAAGACACGGCCGCCGGACTTCATCACCCTGATGAGCACCTGACCGAGATCGAACATCAGATCGTCGCTGTAGCCGTCCGCCTTCTTGTAGGGCGGCGAGAAGATCGCGACGTCACAGCTCTCGTCGGGGATGTCTGGGCAGCCGTCTTGGACATCAACGCGGAACGACTGTAGCCAGGGGCTTTTCATGCAAGCTCCGGCCGGGACCAGGTGTGGTGACCTGGTCCCGGCACTAGCGTGTGTAGGCTAGCTCAGAAGCTGATTGCCCCTGAATCTCCGTCCGGGGAGTCGTCGCCGCCGCCGTCGACCGTGCCCTTGATCGCAGCGGCGATCTGCTTGGCGTCCTCATAGGACGGGAGAGCCAGCACGGTGTCGTAGTCGAACGGCTCGATGAAGTTCTCGACGGGGATGCCGTAGTTGGCCGCCGCCTCCTCGAATTCGGCCTTCATCTCGTCGTCGGTGAGCACCGGCCGCTCCGTCTTGGGGTACCAGGACGTGCCGATCTTCGCGCTCTTCGAGTCATCGGCACGCGAGACGTCGAACCGTCGACCGTGCCAGCCGTCCTCCGCCTTGTTCTCGATGCCCTTCATGTCGTCGAACTGCTTCGACGTGACCAGGATCAGCCGCCGGAAGTTGGTGTAGACGTTGCCGACGTTCTTCCCCTCCTTGGGGATGAACCGACTCTGGTCGATGCACGTGAGCGCCCAGTACCAGCGCCCCTCCTTGCCGAGGGCCTCGCAGAGCGGGCAGCCCTCCTTGGGGTTCGCACGCGCGATGCAGCGCACCATCGAGCCCTTCCGGCCGTCCGGGCCGACGAACTCGTGGACCGTGAGGGTGTAGCGATCACCCTTCCGGTCGAGCATGACACAGGGCTTGTCGTTCGCCCCGGGCGGCATGTACCAGGTCTTGACCCTCTTCATGAAGGTCTTGCCGTCCTTGGTGACCTGCTCGCTGAAGCCGTACTGCGGCTCGTTCCTTCGGAAGCCTCCTCCTTGCCCCGGGGGCGGGGGAGGTCCACCGTCTCCTGCGTATCCCATAGAACTCCTCTTTCTCGACCCTTTTGTCTCTCACACGACTGGGCCGTGGCATCGTTATACCCGGGGCGCCCGTCAGAATCGGAGATTCTGAGATCGCCGGAGCACCCTACGCAGCAGCTCGTAACTCGCTTCCGTCAGATCACTTATGTTGCCGATCACCGTTGAGTCCCGGCAGAAACGGCGTACGGAGTCGGTACCGATCCCGATCATCAGCACGACGACGCCAGCGGCGGTGATCCGCTCGACGGACCGCTTGAGGTGGTCAGCGAGAACGTGCGCCTCCTCGGGCGAACTGGCGGGCTCGCCGTCGCTGTAGACGATCAGGATGGGCACAACGCCGGGTCTCGCGCGCGCGAGGAGCCTGCGAGCCGCCCAGAGCAGGGACTCGCCGTCGATGTTCTCGTCGCAGCCCATGAACTCCGCCATCGACACGAAGGCCGCGCGCGCCTGGCGGAAACTCTGGCGGACGTCCTTGACCACCAGGTGACGGAGCGCGCGTACTCGCTGGTAGACGCCGCGATCGAAGGACACGCGCACACCGGGCGGAACGAAGCTGTCGCGCGTCGTGAACGCCAGGCACTCGTTCGAGACGCCGATCAGGTCCAGCACCATGCTGGTTGCGCCAGCCGCCTGGGCAGCCAGCTGAATGCGCGTGCCGCCGGACGGCGCCTTGAGCGTCATCGACCCGGAGATGTCCACCAGTAGGGTCACATCGGCATCGACCACGGGAACAGGAACCTCGCGCCTGAAGACCCGGTCGTCGCCGAGCGCAACACGGTGAAGGGCGCTGCGGTCGAGCTGACCGCTCCTGCGGTCGTACTCGTAGCGCCGACCGACCGACCGGAACTCCATCAGCAGCCGCCTACGGAGCGGCGGCACCACGTGCCGGACCGAGCGAATGAACTCGCTCACCCCGGTCCTATGATCGGCCGTAACCTGCACCGTCTCGATAACGTCGCGGTTGGTGTAAGCGCGATAGGAACCGGGCGCGGCCCCGATCGTGCGAATGACCTTCTTCCTGGCCTTGGCGAGCGTGGGCATCGCTTCGAGCTGCACGGCTACCTTGTCCTCTCGGGCGCGCGTCTTCTCATCGGCACACAGCGGCTTGTTCCTCGGCTCGGAGCGGTTGCCCCAGCGCCAGATGTCGCAGACCTTCTCGGCCACAACTCGCCCGGCCGAACTACTGCGCACCTGGCGAAGCTCTGGGAGGAGTCCGCCGATCTCCCCGATCAGCGGGCGAATGTCATCGCCGAGCCGATCGCACACGTCCTTGGTGTCCTCGCCCATGACGAGAAACTGGAGAGCGCTGACAGCGCGCGCCCGCGTGCACGACCGAGCCCCGGTCGCCCTCTCTCGCAGGTCTGCGCTGACCAGCGCGTTTGAGCGGCGTAGATTCTCAGCCACACCGAACCACATCGACGAGCCCCACAGCTCGACAAAGCCGTCCTCGATCGCGTTGTGGACCAGCTTGAGCATCGGCCGCTCGATCTTGTCGAGCACCTTCGGATCGGACTGAGCGAGATGGCACATCTCGTGGTCGCAGTCGGCCCGCAGATGGAGGAGCGCCGTCTCGTCAACCTCCTCCGGCAACGGGCGCACGTGCATCACGCGCGCGTGAAGGTCCGCATAGGGAGTCTCGGCGTCGAAGACGACCGTCACCCCCTCTCGCAGCAGCCCAGTAACGACAGACTGCTGCGCGTCCATCAGCGCACGGCGAGCTACCACTTCGTTCCGTAGATCCTGTTCAGCGTCTCGGGCATCCTGGCCGCGTCCTCGGGAGTCGCCCGATTGAGCACCGCGAACTCCCAGGCGCGCCTGGGCGTGTGACCGCGCGCGAGGTTCGCGGCCACAGCGAGCGTCCGCCGCAACGAGCATGTGAACATGATCTCGTCGCCGTTCGCGAGCGCGGCCCGGAAGGCGTTGGCCGCCGCCACGATCCGCTTCGCCTGGACCTCGCCAATCCCGGTCCGACCGCAGAGGATGACCGCCTCGTCGTCGGGCGTGGGATAGCTCACCCGAATCGTGTTCTCCCACCTGTCGAGGAACGCCTCGTCTTGGTGCGACCGGCCGTGGTAGAGCCCACGATCGTCGCCGCGCCCCTCGGTGTTCTGCGTCCCGACGATCCGCAGCTCGGGATGCCGCTGGACGAGCGCGTCCTGCCCCTTGCGAACGATGTGCATCTCCTCGCCGTCGAGGAGCCGGTAGACCGAGTACATAGCCTCGGCCGGGGCCGCGTCCACCTCATCGAACAGAAGCCCATCGCCATGCTGGCTGGCCAGAGCGGGACCGGCGGGGGAGAACTTGGTGACCTGCTTGCCGTTCTCGACGAGCAGATCGAAGTCGCCCTCCAGGTCGTTCGCGTTCAGCCTCGGCGTACACGAGACGACGCGGAGGAACTGCTGCCGCTCCTTGAAGACCTCCTTCACGCCCCGGCTTTTGCCGGAGCCAGCTGGGCCGATCAGGAGCACCGACACGCCTGCGTCCACGAACGCCTTCAGGTCGTCGTACCACGACGGCCTGAGGTAGAAGTCCTTATCGGCCTTGCCGTTCTTCTTCGGCGGCGGCGCCTTCTGGGTTGCCTTCGGCGCGACCTTCGGCGATGGCATCTTGATGGCCACCGGAGGGGGCGGACATGGCGGAGGCGGTGTCAGGGGCGTGAGCCCACCACGCCCCTTCAGCGCCCTGATCACATCCGAGGCTTTGGCTCGACTGGCTCGACCGGCCATCCTATTCCTCCTACCACCTGATCTCGCCCAGGATGACCTCCGCGTTCTCGAAGGCGTAGACGATCTCCTCGTCGGTCATACTCCCCGGATCGGAGTACTCCTTGTGCTCCTCGCCGGTCTCGTCATCCTCCCACACGCGTACCGGACAGCGCATCAGCTTGAGCATGAGCGCGTCGTCGAGCAGGTAGTGAATCTTCTCGGCCATCCGGCGCCCGGCCGAATCCCCGTCAGCGAAGATATAGACGACCGGCGGCCAGGCCCCGCGCACGATGCGCCGATGGTCCGACGAGAATCCCTCGCCCATCGTCGCGGCCACGTTGACCCCTCGATCGCGCAAGGCCATCCAGGTACGCACCGCGTCCAGTGGTCCCTCGACCAGAACGATCGGCAGCTTCTTGTCGGTCCACGTGTGCACGCCGTAGAGGTAGCGCGTCTTGTTGAGGCCGGAGTAGTTGTGGTACTTGGTGACCTCGACCCCACGGTTCGCGGCACGGCATTGCGCTTCCGGCGTAATCCGGCCGGTCATGCCCACCAGAGCACCGTCGCCCCTGCGCACCGGGAAGACGAGCCGACCCTGGCCCTCGTCGTAGCCAAGGTCCCAGGCCGCAGCCGCTTCCTTGTCGACACCGCGATCGACCGCGTACTTCGGGATCTTCCGAGAGAACGGCGCGAACACCGCCTCCTCTAGCACGTCCCGCTCAACCTCGCGCGGCGGCAGCGGCTTCGGGTTGCTCTCCTCGCCCTGCTGAATCTCGAGCTGCTCCCTCATGCGCCTGGCACGCGACTCCGGGTTGTCCTGCTCGGTCTCGGCGATCCGCTCGAGCATCTCCAGCAGATGCTCGGGCGGCGTCGGCATCCCGAGGATCGCCTTCTGAAGCAGCCCAAAGAAGGTGCCGTTGTAGCCGCAGTTCCAGCTGAAGCACTTGGCGTAGCTCAGACCGTCCGGGTCGACGGAGACCGAGCAGCTCTTGTTGCGGTCATCGGGATCGCCGTGTGTGATCGCGGCAAGCGGGCAGGCCATCGAGATGTTCGGCCCGCGCTTGGTGTCGCGGACCCGGCCGTGGCGCAGGCCCAGCGCGTTGCACACACCGACGATCCCGTCCGCGTCCACTAGAAGACGATCCCTTCTTCGTCGGACGGCGTCGGCTGACCACCGTCAGGGTCGGCTGGCTGATCGGTATCCGCGTCCTCGTCGTCCGCCGCCTCCGTCTCCGGCGCGACAGGCGAGACCATCGCCTCGGGCACCGTCCCGTCCGGCAGGCCACTGAGGATCGGCGTCGGGTCGGCGTCGGGATCGGCATCTTCCACAGGCTGCGCCCCTTCGCCTTCACCCTTCTTGTCCTCGTCCATGAGCTTGAGCTGCTTGAAGTCCATCGACTTCAGGTTGAACGAGATCTGGATGTCCACGCCCCGGAACTCGCGCGACTCCATAGCGCGGAACACGCGCTTGCCCGCCCGCTCGTACTCCTCGTCCATGAAGATCCCGCGCATCGCGTCGGCCCAGTCTCCGATCGCCTTCGCGTAGGCGGCGTCGTCGGCGTCGGCCTCGAGCGCGTGCTTGCTCTTGGTCCCACGGAATTGGGTAGTCGCCAGGACCGGCATGTTCATCTCGGTGCAGAGGTCGAGCTTGATCTCGGCGCAATTCTGGATCGTGCGCTCCCACATGCCCATGCGGCGGTCGCGGCCGAGGATGTACATACCGTCGATCGCGACCCCCTTGGGGTTCAGCTCGGCCACCTTGTCGCAGATGTCGGCCACGTCACGCACGACGTCAGCACAGGCGATGTGGATGTCCTTCCGGGTCGGGTCCGGCGTCATCATCGCCTTGACGTGGTCGGTGAGACGGCGCTCCTCCTCGCTGGTAAGGCGACCGGAGCGGAAGCCCTGGTAGTTCAGCAGCAGATCGATCGCGGCGAGCCGCCGGTAGATCTGCTTCTTGGGCATCTCCATCGAGACGACTAGCAGACATTCTCCGGGCCTCAGGTCTTTCTTCGACCGGAGGATGTGCATGAACCACTTGAGCATCAGCCAGGTTTTGCCGACCTTGCGCTTGGCGAGGAGCACCGTCAGCTCACCGGGCTGGAGACCAAGGCTGTGCGCGTCCACATCCTCCCACGGCGACGACAGGCCCAGCAGCTCGCCCGCGTTATCTCGCGCCCGCTCGTAGTCGCCGAGCGTCTCCTGGGCTAGCGCCGGGTCGGCGTACGACGTGAGCTTACCGAGGCTCCAGGCTGTCTCACGAACCAGCTGAGACATCCGCTTTCGCGCCTCGAACGGGTCCGTCACGATCAGCGTCGCGATCTCACCGAACGGGTCCTTCATCGCGTTCTGAAGCGCACGCCTCTGGATCTGCCCAGCGAAGACGTCCACATCGAACGGTTCAACTGCGACGTCCGGGACGATTAGGGAGACGCCAGTCTGCGCCTTGATCTCGGTCGTGGTCGGAAGGCGGCCGGTACGGATGAACTTCCCCATGAACTCGAAGACCTTCTGGTCCTCGTCCAGCACGTGTTCCGGCTCGACGCCGTGCTCGCGCGCTCGGAAGTATGCGGCGGGGTCGTTCTTCTGGAGGATGCCGTAGAGCATCGCGCGGTCGAGCGTGATCTCGTCCATCAGACCACCTGCGCAGGCGCGCGCCACTTGGGCTCGGAGACCTCGATCGTGGCGTAGCAGTCGCCAGCGATCTTGCCGAGCCTCGGCACTCGCTCATAGAGAGTTGCTAGAGAGAGGTTCGCGGTGATCAGCGTGGGCAGCGCGTTGTTGTACCGAGAGGAGAGGATCTCCCGGATCGTGCGGTCATCCCAGAAGGACGACTCCTCGCTCTCGCTCCCGAGATCGTCGATCACCAAGAACTGGGCGCTGCCACGGAGCTGGTCCCAGACCGACTCATCGTACGCTGTGTCGGGCCGCCGGATCGCGAGCTTTGGGATCTCGGCCGCCTCCACGAAGTAGCCGCGCACCGCGCCGCGCGCCATCGCCTCCTTCATGACCTGCACGGCAATGGTGGTCTTCCCCGTACCTTGCTCGCCGTAGAGGATCAGCCCGAACCCCGCCTTTTCCAGTTCGTGCATCTTCGCGATGTAGTCGAAGATTCGGGTCTTGTAGGGAACCGTGTCCGGGATCAGGCGCAGGTCGGCGTCCCACGCGCGAACTGGGATACAAGCGTGAGCGCGAGCCCGGCCCCACACGATGTCCGGGTTCGGCAGAGGATCTAGCACCTCGCGGGGTCTCACTCAAACCTCGGACTCAGCATGTAGCGGTTGGAGAACTTGTCGGTGACCTCGCGGAACAGGACCGGCTCCTCTGGCCCGGCCACGCCGAAGACGACGTGGGTCGCCTTCATGGCCTTGAGCACCGGGATCATCAGGTTCGGGTCCAGCGACAGCGCCGTGTCCTCCCACGACCAGGGGACCTCCAGCGCAGCAGTGATCTTCCCGTCCACGCCGGACGCGGCGACCATCTCCAGCCGGTCTGTGGTCAGGGTGAACTTGTAGCGCGTGAGCCCTACCACCTTGAGGAGCTTGCTCTGTTCGAGCATCTCGAGGAGCGGCTTGCGCTCGATGTCCATGCTCTTGGGGAGCTTCTCGGGTACGTGGTCCTCGTAGTCGGGAAACTGCCCGGCCATCAGCCGGAATGACAACTCGCCGCGCGGCCCTCGCAGTCTCAGCTGGTTCACGACCAACTGGAACTCGACGACATCGTCCGGCTCGGGCGCGATCCACGCGACGATCTTCGGCGGCACCGGCGGCAAGATCGCGCTCCGCTCGAGCCCGTCCGGGTTGCCGACCTTGTGCCGAACGACCGCGATCCCCATCCCGTTCGTCGCGGCCAACTCTATCTCGTCCTTGCGAATCTTCACGCTCACGCCCGCCAACGCGCGCGCGACGAAGTCCGACTGGACCGAGAACACCGCCCGGGACAGGATCGCGGTCAGCGCTGGCCCGGGGATCGTGACGGCCGACCCCTTCTCAGAGAAGCGCGGGATGTTGGGCAGATCCTCTGGCGGCTCGACCGGCAGGTTCACCAGGGTGTTGTCGAATCGGCAGGCCGCCTTCTGCGTCTTGCCGTTCCACTTGATGTCCAGCTCGCTCTTGCCCGCCTCCTTGATCGTGCGCTGGAGGTTCACGGACGGCAGAAAGACCGATCCGTCCTCGGTCTCGCACTCGTCGGAGAAGACCAGCCGGATCGTCTCGTTGAGGTTGGTCGCCGACAGGGTAACCACGCCGCGATCGACGTCGATCCGCGTGCATTCGAGTTGGGGACGCTTGTTGTTCTTGGGAACGATGCTGGCCGTCGCATCCACAAACGGCTTGAGGAGGACTGCCTGCGTCTTGAATCTCACGAAGCTCGTTCTACCCAGCGCCCAGCTGAGACCAAGTCGAGAGCGTCCGGTGCCCCCACCATGGGGGCATTAGAACCTGGTGGCCAGTCCTCGGGCGGCCCGCGCCTGCTCGGCCAGGCTGAGGCCGTTCTCGTCGGTGAAGTCCTTCTGGGGAGGGTCGATCCACTTCGCCTTGTAGGCGGAGCACGGCCACTTGCCGGTCACGTAGCCGGTCTTGGTCTTGCCCGCCAATTGCTCCGCGAGCTTGTAGATCACCGCAGGAGTCGGGGTCTCTTTGTCCTTCGTGTACCACGCCTCCAGCGAGCCACGGATCGCGGGCCAGTCCCAGATCGCCACGCGCATGATCGCGACCAGGAGATCATGATCTGGGAACGCCTTCAGCAGGTTCAGCCCGGCCCCGGTCTTCTGGTTGGCGTAGCCCGGGTCCACCCCAGCGAACCCGGAATCCCGCTCCTGCATCTCCTGGTTCCAGCGGAGGCAGACATCGCGGCCGTCACGCGGCGGCCAGACCATCTCCCGGCCCCGGCGTTTCGGCTCGGCGGGCTCGGGCGCGGCCTTCTTGATGTCGGGCCGACCCTCGACCTCGCCAGGTGAGAGCCCGGCCTGGCGCTTCCGCTCGCGTGCCCGCGCCTTGGCCCGCTCGACGGGGTCCTCGGGCGCCGTGGACATAACTTCTTTCGTTTCCGTATCCGACGTAACTTCTTGATTTACGCCCCCTTCCCCTCCGCTGGTCTCTTCTCCGGCCAACGGCGGCTCCGCCGACGCAAGGGCTCCCGAAGGGAGCGCCCCCTTCTCTGAAGGGGTTGGTCCTTTCTTCTGTTCCTTCTGGGGTGCCACATCTGGCACCCCAGGGGGGGCCAAATCTGGCACCCCCTCCCCCGTGACAACTCTGTCATGGGGGGCCACTTCCGGCACCCCCCGCTTGGTTCTGCGGAGCTGGAGAACGTACCTCGGGTAGGCGAACCTCCCATCAGGTGACTCGACCGAGCGGTCGATCCACCCGGCCTTCACCAGCCGGTTCAACCTCCTCTTCAGCGTCCGCTTGCTGACCTTCAGCTCCTCGGCGAGCCGGGCGCGGTTCATCCAGACCCGGCCGTCCTTGCCGCCCCACAACTGGAGCTTCCAGAAGATCCGCGCCTCGGAGTCGTTGACGTCGTCGTCGAACGCTATGGCGTTAGGAAGCCACGAGTTGGGCCACTTCTTGAGCCTCGCCTGGTGGGCGGCGGCGTCCGAGAGTTTGCTCATGGCCCCGCCTCCTCGCGCTCGTGGAGGATGAGAAGCGAGTAGCCGTTCTCCTCGTCTCCCTCGCGGATCAGCCAGCCCGCGCCCTCGAGCGCGGCGATCCGCCTCTGGAACGTGCGCTTGCTCATGCCCCACATCTTGGCCAGCTCGCCCCGCGTCCTCGGCGGGTCGCCGACGATCGACTGGAGCAGGCAGTAAGCCACTACATCGTTGTTGCTTAGCTTCTCCGAGATCGCGTCAGCCAGGAGCCCGGCTGGCACGTGCGACCAGTCCCACTCAGGGAGCCGAATCTCGTACTCGGCGCTCTCTTCGTCCTCCACGGGAAACCTCTCACCGGAGGTTCTACCGTCAACGGTTCGTGAAGGCCGGGTAGAACTGCGGCAGAGACCTACAGCATCAGCACTTGGCGCAGGATGCTCATCATGGTACTCTGATTGGGGCATGGGACCTCCGGGTCTTGTGCCTCTCGGGGCGCGGCGGCCTGGCCTCCACTCCTCGGGTTGGTAGAGCGACATGCTGGGAGCCCGGTCGGCGGTCGGCCGGGCTTCGGCGCATCTATGGTAGCCCGTGGTCGGGCTGCACATCGAGAACGAAACCATAGTGCGACCTGGTGCCCCCACGATGGGGGCACCGGCACTATAGGCGTCAGGTCTTGCAGCCTAGTGAGTCTTCCCTGATTGGGGCGCGCTACTCGTCCTGGTACTGGAGCTGTTCCTGGGTCTCTAGGTAGCGGTCGAACGCGGCCTCGGCCTTCTCCCGGATCTCGTCGTCGTCGCCCGGCCACTGCGTCTGGATCTGCTGCTGCGCCTGCTTGACGACCTTCTCGCGCCGAGCGCGGAACGAGGCGAGTACCCCTCCCTTCGACATCCCGGCGCCGCCGTTCGCCCGCAGCTCGTCGAAGTGCGACTCGGCGGCCTGGGCAATGGTCATCTGGATCAGCACGAGCTTGAGCGCATCATCCAGCCTGGTGACAAGCACCCGCAGGGCGGTCAGCTCGGCGGCCCGCGCCTGGTCCATCTCCTGAATCCTCTGGTCAGCCCCCTTGAAGAGCCCGTCGAGTTGGGTCACCAGCCCGCCCAGCTGATCCAGCTCGGCGACCGCCTCCTCGACCTCCTGGTTCGTCGCCTGGACCTGGCGGATGCCCTCCTCGGCCCGGTCGGTGAAGTAGTAGGTCGCGAGTGGGGTGGCGATGAGCAGTGCGATCGGAATGAGCCCGCGCATGATGATCCGGTCGACCAGCGGAGTGTGGGCCTTGTCCGCCTTCGTCTCGGAATCTCGCTCTTTTGCCTCGGCCTCCTTCAGCCGTGCCTGGGCAAGGACTAGCTCGGCCTGCGCGCGCAAGACCTCGGGATCGGTCGAAGCGGGGTGAGCGCCGTCGTCGCCTGGGGTAATGTTGACCGGCTCGTTTCCGTTTACATCGTCACTCACGGCCTCACCTCGCCTTCCTCGCTTTTGGGCCTAACGGTTTTGGTGGGTTCCGGTATAACAGAGGCATGAGCCGACTACGACCATAACCCCGTCACTCACTACATCGTCGCGCGTGACGATCTTCCGGCTCCTGTTCAGGTCGTACAGGCCGTTCACGCGGCTGGCGAGTCGGCCGACCCGCTTCCTCAACCTGGCACCCACGCTGTAGTCCTCGCCGTTCCTGGCGAAGAGGCGCTGCTGCGCATCGCGGACAGGCTGGAGCGCGCCGGGATTCCCTTCCATCTGGTCCAAGAGCCCGACCCTCCCTGGCACGGCCAGGCGATGGCGATTGGGCTCCCTCCCACCCGCGACCGGCGCCGCATCCAGCGCGTGCTCGGCCGCCTTTCCCTTCTGGAGTGACCGTGATCAGGAAGCTGTTGCGATTTGCCTTAGGCATCCCGAGGCCCCGGCCGCCGGTGGCCGAGCCCGTGGTGCTGCACCCCGACTACGACTACGACTACGACAATGAGGAGATCGACATGACGAAGCTGGACGTGAAGAAGATCAAGCACGAGATCAACCTGCTGGCACCTGCGCTGCGGCAGTACAAGCTGGACCACAAGCAGGCGCAGCGAGAGCGGCGCTGGGTCTCGTGGCCACAGGTCCCCGAGACGCTGGTCGCGAAGGACCCGAAGTTCTGGAAGAGCTACGCGCGCAAGATCGGCGATCGGACCCGCTGGTCGTTCTGGCAGATGGAGCTGGACTACACCCTCCTGTGCGCGCTGCGGGCGCACATGCGCGGGAAGCTCCACTTCTGCCCGCGCACGAAGCGGACGACGGCTGAGGATCTTGGCATCGGGTTCCCGATCACCCTGGAAACCCAGGCCGACTGGGTCGAGGGTGTAGCCGAGGGCTACGAGCTGTCGGACGAGCCGGGTAGAACTGTCGCTTAGGAGCAGTTGCAGTTGCCATGTTCTGTTCCTCCCCCCGGGCGGTCCGGGGGGTCATGCACCCGTAGCTCAGAAGGTAGAGCGGTGCGACGGTAGATCGTGCTGGTCGGGGGTTCGAGTCCCTCCGGGTGTGTATGGTCAAGCGTGTGCCCAAGCGGCCGTTCGACATCTCCGAGATGTCCTGGGACCGGCTAGCGCCGATCATCCGTCGCCGCCTGCGCGACGGCGAGCGTGGCCTGAAGGCGGCCCGGGAGAACGGGGACATCGAGGTCGTCGCTGACGGTGTTCGCGCACTCCAGTCCACCGACGAGATAGGACTGCCAGCTGAGACCAGGCGGGTCATGGAGGCACACGACGAGATGATGACCTACCTGCGAGAGAGCGGATACTGGTGACAATCCTTCCGAGCCCATGGCCACAGCTCAACGCGCTCTCCCTCGGCTTCCGGGCGGGCGAGCTGATTCTCGTAACCGGCAAGGCGAAGCGTGGTCGAACGTGGGTCCTGCTCACGATGGCGAACGAGGCGGCGCGATCCCTTCCTCCAAACAGGAGGGTGCTGGTCTTTCCGACCACCACCACCGCACGCGAGGTCCAGATGCGCCTCTACGCGATCCGCGCGAAGCAGTCCTACAACACCGTCAGGCGGTGCGCTGTCGATCAGCTGGCCGAGATCGGGGAGAGGGACGAGCGCATCGCGGTGTTTGACCCGTCCATGCTCTCCCCCACGTTCGACGCGCTGGTCGAACGCGCGGTCTCTCCTACTGTCGGTCTGTTCGTAGACGACATGATGTTCTCAGGCGGCCGGTCCAGAGACCCCCGGCGCGGGGAGACGCACTACGCGTCCAGGCTAAAGCAGCTCGCGATCAGCCACAGCATTCCGATCATCGCGACGGCACACTCCGACCGAAGCGGCTACGGTCTGCCCAGGGGACTGGCCGACTATGCCGACATTGTGCTGCGCCTCGACCCGTCCAACGCGGTAGCCGCGAACCCGCGCCCGAAGAAGCTCTTCGTGGACGCGGCGCGCGAGTTCCACACCGACGACGCGATCCCGATCAAGTTCAATCCCGCCGCAGGTGAGTATGGCGGGCCGTAGCGCGCTCATCCCGTAGAATCGTGGCATGGAGTCAGCGCGACGCAGAGCCATAGAGGAGTCCTGTCGGACGAAGCCGTCAGTGCCTCTCGAAGACAAGATGCACCTCACCATGTCCCACGCGCTGCGGTGCCGCTGCAAGAAGTGCGGTCGAATCATCCAGTGGGACGACGCCGATCCGATGGGGATCATCACCGGCGAGTGCTGCAAGTACGTCTACCGGCTGTACCCGTTCACAGTCATGGTGAGGATCGAGGACAGCCGACCAGAGGCGCTGCTCCCACCTCCCCGAGGGGATAGCCTCTTCGCGGCCATCGACGCCGACATCATGAAGAACGCAGAGCGTCCTTTAGAAGCGGCACCGCACCTGGCGCCGAAGGATCGGGCACCGGGTCGAACGGCGCGAGGTGGAGTGTGTTCCGCCGATCCCAAGCGTCCACCCGCTTCTTAATCTCGGGGTCCTCGATCGCCGCGAGCCTCTCGACCGCCGATGGCTCAAGCGGTCCGCTCGACTCGACCGCGATGCCGATCGCCGGTGACTTCCCATCCTGATGTCCGGTCACGGTCCCGTCGATGCGGACGAAGAGCATCTGGCCCGCGTCGATACAGCCGTTGGCCGGTACGTCGACCTCGCCACCGTCAAGCATCTGGATCTTCATCGTCCCGCACCAGGTCGCCCATCTGCTCGACCGCGCTCCGTGGAAGACGCCGAGGGTGCACGAAGATGACTCCGCCACCGTTGCCGCCCGCGCCTCCCCCGCCACCCCCGGCGGTGATGCTAGGCGTCAGCCTGCCGTTGCTTCCATCAGCTCCGGCGACGCCGCCCATCGTGATCGTGCCGACGCCGTAGACGATGGTGCAAGCGCCGCCTCCGCCGCCAGAGCCCTGGGTGTTCACTTAGTCTTCCCGGGCCGGATGCCGGATACGTCGCCGCGTATCGTTTCCCCCTGGACGAACGGTCCGGCGAACACGCTCGGCGCTCGCTTCTCATTGTCATCCCGAACCAAGTCGCCGAGTCGTGTGACCGCGTCATCTGGCAGCATCATGTAGTCGGCCGTGACGTAGCCCCCCTTCGGCGGCGGCTTGTCGAAGACCATGAGCAGCTCGCCGGTCTTGTAGTTGACCTCGCCGTAGCACTTGAGCCTGGTAGAAGCTACCCCCACAGCGCTCTCAGATCAGCCAGCATCTCATCGAAACGAGCCCTCGCCTTGTCGTAGTCCTCCAGCTTCTTCTGCACCTCAGGATCCACCACCGCCCCGAGCTTCTCGACGGCAGAGGGCTCGGCTGGTAGACCGGCGATTCGCAGCTTCCTCGGCTTGGCGATGACCTCCTCGGAGCGGATGTTCAGCTCGATCTCGGGCAGATCGTCCCAGTCCTCGGGCAGTTCGTCTGGATCGTTCACAGGCCATCCTCGGCCGCCCGATCGGCCAGCTTCCTCACGCTCTCCCATCGATCCGCTGTCGTCATGAAGGACTCGGCGCCGAGCCGCTCGATGTGGGTTTTGGTGCTTTCGGTCACGAAGCGGAAGGTGTCGAGTATCGTCCGCTGCTGCTCGTTCCCTTCGTCGTAGGTCTTGGAGATCTTCTCGACATCGTCCTTCCGCTCTCCGGTGCCGCGCGAGCTGATGCCGACGCCAACTGACGTGTGGAGCCAGTGCTTGAAGCTGCGCTTCCGGCGGCGAAGCACCTGCTCCTCGGGCGGGCAGGACAGATCGCCCAGCTCGGCAATGAGATCGCGGTCTTCGTCCTTGCCCCAGTCGTCGGCCGCGCTCACGACGACATCTCCCTTCGCTCGTCCTTGGATCCCAGCATCAGAATCGCCCTCGCGTGCCTGCGGAAGAACTCCTCCTGCCGCCGTTCCTGCTCGTCGTACTCCGCGATCCTCTTCGCCATCTCGCTATCGGGTTCGGCCAGCGCGGCTAGCCGATCGACGGCCGAGGGCTCCCAGCTGCCGTACCGGGGTCGGTAGAAGGTGATGCCGCCAACCGGCTGGGTCATCGGCTGGACCGACACGATCGGCGGGCGCAGCGGATCGTGGAGCCGGGACTGGTTGATCAGCGCCATGCCAGCTTTCACCCACGGCGGAACATCCCCGCCCCCTTGGGCTCGGATCTCCTTCTGTAGTCGTCGCTCGAACCGTTCGAGGATCTCGCGCTTCGCCCTCTCTACGGTGCTCATCGGACGACATCCCCGAGGAGATCGATGGCGCACGGGTTGTCCGGGTAGTCGCCGACGCTCAGGTCTACGGTGATGATCTCCAGGTCGCGGACCAGGCGACCGCGACTCGTTCCGTAGGCTCGAAGTGTGCCGTGCACCGGGTAGGAGGTGCCAATCTCAGCGAAACTCTCGGCCATCCTCCCCTGCTCGTTGTCCACGAACTCGAAGTCGGCCTCTAGCGACCCGTCCTCCTTCACGCGCAGGCCGACGACGACGTGCGAGGCGCTGGTGAGTCGGATCCGGCCGGTCATCTCCGGGCTCCACAGCTCGCCGATCATGCGCCGGGCCGCGATCTTCTCCTGCACGCGCGCGACCGCAGCCGTTAGCTCGCTGGCCGTGGTGTTGATCGGAGCTACGGGTAGTGTGCGGACGGTCATCCTGCTACCAGACGTTCTACCCCAGCCCCGGTGTCTGCTACTCGATCGGAGGCGGTTCCCAGGTTCCGGCCTTCACCTCGTTCACCCACTCGAGCGCATCCTCGTAGGAGATCATGCGGCCGAGCAGACCCTTGTAGCCCTTCAGGATAAGAGCGATCTCCTCGGATCGACGCCACGGCATTCCCTTGATCTCGTAGTACCAGCCGCACCTCTCTTGGAACCACATGAATGCCGGATCGGTGCTGTAGCGAGCGATCCAGAGCAGCACGCCCATCGCGAACTGGCGCTTCGAGTGCTCCTGTTCGTGGCGCAGTTTGGCGCGATAGGAGCTGCTGCCGGGCGGATTCTTCGTCAGCCACTTATCGATCGACTCGACATACAGATGGTTGCCGACTGTGGTGATCTGGTTCTCGCCGCCGAGCATATCTGGCCGCTCGGCCATCACGACGAGGGGAGCCCACTCCTCCTCGAGATCGTAGGTCTCGTAGCCCATGGCGTCCGCCGCCTTGTCCACCATGACGCATCCGCTGGGTAGAACTAGGGCCAGCGCCAGAACCGCGAGCCTGGAAAATCGGGTCATCATCGTCCCTCCATTCGTGTATTCTGCCGCCCACCAGGAGGAAACACCAGATGGCAGAGCTTGAGTTGCCCCCCGGAGCAAAGGTCGAAGAGACGAAGGAAGAGGCCGAGAAGCCGCAGGAGCCTGATTGGACGACGACTCAGTTCCCAATCGACCTGTTCGGCAACAACATCGTGATCAAGCGTGACGACGTCGAGGAGATGACCGAGGGCGGGATCATCCTCCCCGAGACCGCGCGACAGGGCCAGTTTCGCACGATGGTCGGTACCGTGATCGCGGTCGGCCCCGGTACCATGAAGGGCGACGGGTCGTGCATCCCGATGCGCGTGAAGGTCGGCGACCGGGTCGTCTTCAAGAAGTTCCAGGCGATGGTCGAGCTGACCGTCAACGGCTTCGACTACCACCTCCTCGACGAGAACGGCCTGCTGGGGAGGGTGGCCGAGGGCAGCAGCTCGAAGGTTCGCTGATGCCCGCGTCCAATACGGTCGAGTGCTTCGAGCACTTCATCGGCCGCAGGGTCGAGGGCGTTCTGGTCGAGCCTGAGAACAAGATCCTCGTGTTCGACAACGGCGAGGGGCTCAACTTCCACACGCCGCATGGTACGTGGTGGATCGTGTCGAAGCGGGACGTCGAGCGCAAGATCGACAAGCACCGCGACCAGCTGGAGCGTACGCAGAAGCGTCTGATCGGTGTGCTCAAGCTAGCAGGCGTGGAGCCGTGATTGAGCCGGTCGTCTTCCTCGACCACGACGGCGTCTTCGTGGATTTCGTGGGCGCGGCCCTCCGTGTCCACGGGTCAGCGCTGACCCCCGAGGACATCACCTACTACGACATGGCGACGATCATGGGGATCACCGGCCCCGAGTTCTGGAAGCCGATCGACGCGGCCGGGGTCGAGTTCTGGCGCGACCTGCCGGAGTACCCGTGGGCTGAGGCGCTGTACACAGCCTTGTGCTCCATCCCAGCTGAGGTCGTCTTCCTCACCCGGCCGAGTTGGAGTTGGACGACGATCGCCGGAAAGAAGATGTGGTTCGATCGGAAGTTCGGCAAGGGCTTCCGCAACTTCATCCCGACCTACCGAAAGGAGCTGCTCGCGCATCACCCGCGATGCGTCCTGGTGGACGACTCGCCGGACAACGTCGAGGGCTTCATCAAGGCGGGCGGCAAGGCCGTCCTGTTCCCACAGCCGTGGAACGGGACGTCGGTGCCGGAAGGCGCGAACGTCGTGGACTACATCGTCGCTCGGGTGAAGATCGCGCTCGCCCCCTGGTAGCCTCCCAGGCGCCACAGGAGCCTCCCAGAGCGACGATCTCGCCGCACAGGTAGTAGGAGTCCTAACCAACGCAGAAGGCCCCCAGCCGAAGCCGGGGGCCTGTGGCGTGTCGGCGCCTGTGGCGTGTCGGCGCCTGGCCGACCTTGGGCAGGTCTGTTGTCGGCGCAGCCAGCGTCGTATCCGACGACGCGCACGATCTTCTAGCCTCCGAGCAGCTTCAGGATGTCGTCGATGTGCTTCTCGGAACCGGGGGACGGCTTCGTGCGTCCTGTGGGGCGCGGCTTCGGCTTCCGCCGGACGGTCTTGAGGGGCCGTCGCGGGAGCCGCGTCTTCTCCACCTTGCCCGACTGAAAATGGAACTCGACCGGGATCTGCTTGATCCCGAGCTGCCTGGCAATCGCCAGCCTGTGGTTCCCCTCGCCGACCTTGGCACCGCCCTTCCGGCCGATCGAGAAGTGCAGCGGCTCCCGCTTCTGCCAGCCGCGCTTCATGGAGGCCGCCAGGTCGTCCCACTCTTCCGGCGAGCGACGAGCCGACCCGCGCTTCCACGTGTACTCCCTGTGAGGCCACAGGTCGGACAACGGGACCATGACCGGCATCGACCGATCGTACATCTTCTCGCCGTCTTCCTGCCATCGGCGGATGACGTCGCGAAGCGCCATGCCGGTGGTCCAGTCGTAGTAGCTCATAGGCTCGATTCTACCCTTGCCGCTTAGGCGGCCTTCGCCTCGGCGACGTGCTGGACGACCGGGAGGGGGGCGCCGAGGCAGAGGAGGAGGGCCAGCTCGAGCTTCAGCTCCAGATCGTCGCCCTTGCCGAGGGGCGCGAGAACCTCGCCCGCGACCGCCTGCGCGTTGGTGTAGGGGCGGCCCTTGCCCTGCTTGCCGGTGTTGGCCGCGATCCAGCAGGAATCGAGGCTGACCGTGGTGCTCTTCCCCTCGAAGGCGTCGAGGTAGCTGGCGACCTGCGGGTTGGTCGGCCCGAGGCCCAGGCAGTGGACGTGTTCGGGCTTGAGCGTCTCGACGAAGGTCTTCAGCTCGCCAGCCGAGGTCGCGGCCTTCTTGCAGGGGAGGGCGCTGACGACGTTTGAGCGACCATTCAGGCCAGCGGCCTTCAGGGCGGCCTTGAAGAACTTGGCCTGCGAGAGCTTGCCCTTCTGTGCGACAACCATCACGATCGCGCCGGTATCGGCGATCGTCTGGAGGCGATTGCTGTAGCGAGCCAGCCGCTCCAGGGTCACCTCCTGCGATCCGACCTGGTCCGGCGCGACCACCCAGAGCTGCTCGCCGAGCGCGTTGCCCAGCCGCTCGTAGAGGTCGAGGATCTCCTGCCACTTGGCGTCCGTGATCGGCTTCACGACGCGGGGACCGCTCGCGTTCTCGTCCTTGTGCTTGCCGCAGAACTTGCAGTGCTTCGAGCCCTTCGGGTACTTGTGCGAGCCCTTCTTCCACTTGGGCGTCTGGTTCTGCGAGCCCTTGCCCTTGCAGAGCGTCTCGAAGACCACCTCGCTGAAAGCGCCGCTGTCGCAGAAGACGCAGACGTCTGTGCCCTTGAGCGCCTTGAGGGCGGCCTCGTTGCTGTGCGAGCAGGCGACGACCTTCTTCTTGCCCTTGAGCTTCTTGCAGTCAGCGCAGACCCGGCTGATATGCGGAGCGGCGACACCCACGTCCATCCGAACGGCGGCCATCCCCCGGATCGTCTTGGCGGTGTTGGTGCCGGAAGCGAAGACGGCGACCGGCGTTACGCCGGTCGTCGAGAGCTTCTCCCACTCGGGTACGATCGCGAACTCGGGGTCCAGTTCGATCGCCTGCTTGCGCAGCTCGTCGATCCCGATCGTGCGGACCGGCTGGCTGCCGATCCTGAACTCGAAACCGAGCTGGCGGAGCTGGGCGACCGTGTGGGCCACGCCGCCGAAGAACTGGCCCTTGTAGCCGTGGACCTTGGTGCAGCGCGCGGCCACCGCCAGGATCGCCTTGCTGGGGTAGGGCCGGTGAGTCTTGTTGCCGCGCAGCCAGAACTTCTGGCTGCGGCCGAAGCCGTAGTGGCGCAGGAACGCGGTCTCGCCCATCTCGTCGCACTCCGCCATAGCAGCGAGCACGTCCGAGCGGGTGACCGTGTTTCCCTTGACCTTGATCGACTTCTGCATGTTCCGTTGACTCCTTCTGCCTCTCCCAACAACACCGCCTCTCGTTCTCACAGGGATGTGCATCACTCGGTCGCAACTAGCCCGGTTGCGGCTGGTTACGGCCCGAGAAAAACCGGGGTAGAACGTGGGTATGGAGCAGCCGGAGTGGGTTCTGGTCAGGGTCGAGGGCGAACGCCGCGTCGGGCGGCTCGTGAAGGACGACAGCGGCCTCCGGGTTCCCCGGCCGGTCGTCGAGGTCTGCTGGCACGGGCACCCGAACCGCTACGTCTCCCCAGACGGCTACGATCTGCGGCCCGCCTCGGTGGTCGACCGCCTGGCCGACATCGCGGTGTGGGGGAAGCCCCGTGCCTGAGCTGCCCCACATCCGCGTCGAGTTCTACGAGGAGGTCGTCGTACCGGAGTGCCAGTCGATCGTCCGGTGCATCCCGAACCACATCTCGACGGACCTGCTCATGCTCGCGGCCGAGGGCGGCGATGTTGTCGCGAGAATTGGCGGCCAGGGCGGCGTGGGACCGACCCTCCTCCGAGATGGCGAGACGCTCACTCTGAACGGTATCGCTGGCAACGGCTCGATCGAGTTTGGCGCACAGACGGAAGCTCGGGTCCGCGTCTGGGCGTCAGCGCTGACCGAGCCCTCGGCGATCGATCAGCTGGCAGACCTGGCGCGATGATCGACGACAAGACGATTCGACGACTCGAGCGGATGAACGCGACCGTCTGCTTCCGCGAGGACGGCGACTACGTGGTGACTGTCTCGACCGGGGACGGCCACCGCAAACTACGCCACTGGGGACCGGAGTCGATACGCGACAAACCCGTACCTCCCGCAGGCGCGCGTATCGATCACATCGGCTACTTCGCGCAGGCGACCGGCCCCGACCTCCCCGAACTGGTGAGCGTGGTTTTCGCCGCGTGGGTGCAAGAGCGGTCGGCCATCGTGTCGCTGGGGGAGCTGGACGATGAAGATCCAGCCTAAGATCGGCGGTACCTACATCCTCCGACACCACCGGGAGCGCCACCGGGTGCGCATCACCGGCTCGGTTCCGTTCTTCAACGAGCACGTGATCGTGATGCGGTACCAGTGGAAGACGGTTGACAATCACGCTGGGTCGTGCTGGGCATCGGATCTCGAGGAGCCCGACGACGTCGTGACCCTCCTGGCGAACGCGATCAGTGAAGACATCGAGTGGCCGGTGGTTGCCCAGTCTTCTGCGCACAGGACGTCGAACGAGTCCTGGGTAAAACGTGAAGAGGAGACCAGGACATGATCCACGGTGGCATCACCATCCACGACGAGCCGATCGCGACCGAGTACGAGATCGCCAAGCTCGACGAGCTTCGCCGCGTGACGGTGAATCGCATGGGTCAGATCGACGGCAGCATCAAGTGGAAGGTGATCTGCGGATCACGCTGCCTGAACTGCGTCGGTAAGTGGGAGTACGAGCCCATGCCGTCGAGCCGCGACGACGCCTTCCTGGAGCGCTGTCGGTTCGACACGCTCGATGAGGCGGTCCGCTTGGCGAGGCTTGCACTCACCGACGCTGTGTCAGAGATGGGGAGACTCGCGAAATCCTAGATTCGGCTGACAGGCGATGCGGGAGAGCCGCGTCCTAGTCACCGGAACAAACCACCCTTGAACCACGCGGAGGGGTCACGTGGCGAACAAGGCCGTCTTCCAGAGTGCGTCCGCAGGGCGCTCGGTTCCCGCAACCGACACCACGAACAAGGCCGGAGGCACGGCCTACCAGTTTGGGCCGAAGCACGCGCTCGCGCAGCTGGCGTGCACCGGCACGTTCAACCCGACCTACTACACCTCCCCCGTCGACCAGCTCGAGGGCATTCGCCAGGCGGCCGACCAGGTCGAGCCCGTCTTCCTCGCCAAGTGCGCGGTCTACGCGCGCCAGAAGGGCGGGATGAAGGACATGCCTGCGGCTCTTATGGTCATGCTGTCGAAGGCCGACCCGCGCCTGTGCGACCTGGTCTTCACCCGCGTCATCGACAACGGCAAGATGGTCCGCAACCTGGTCCAGATGGTCCGGTCCGGCGTCCTCGGCCGGAAGTCGATGGGGTCGGGCCTCAAGCGGCTCGTCAACAAGTGGATCCGGCAGCGGTCGGCCCGCGCGCTCTTCCGCGCGACGGTTGGGAAGAACCCGAGCCTGGCCGACGTCATCCGGCTCGCCCACCCGAAGGCGGTCGACGAGGAGCAGAAGGCCCTCATCGGCTACATCCTCGGTCGCGAGCACGACGCGGCGAAGCTCCCCGGCATCGTCCAGCACTACGAGGCGTTCAAGCGCGGCGAGTCGGCCGAGGTCCCTGACGTCGACTTCCGGCAGCTCACCTCGCTGCCCCTCAAGCCGCACCACTGGGCGCAGATCGTCCGCAACGGCGGCTACCAGTTCACAATCAAGAACCTCAACACGGCAGCGCGCCACAGCGTCTTCGACGAGCCCGGCATTGCCGAGCTGGTCGCAGCTCGGATCGCCGACCGCGAGGAGCTGGCGAAGGCCCGGGTCTTCCCCTACCAGCTGCTCGTCGCGTACCTGAACTCGGGCAAGCACCCAGACCCGATCTACGAGCGGTACGCGCAGTACTACCGTCGCTACGCGATGGAGAGCGGCGCGCCGGAGCCCATCGACCTGCCCTTCGAGGTCAGGGACTCCCTTCAGGACGCGATGGAGGTCGCGACCGAGAGTGTCCCCAGCTTCGGTGTGCCCACGGCCGTGATCGTGGACGTCAGCGGCTCGATGCACAGCCCGGTCACGGGCGTGCGGAAGGGCTCGACGACCAAGGTCCGCTGCGTGGATGTGGCTGGTCTCATGGCGGCCACCGTGCTTCGGCGGAACAAGGGCTCGATCGCGATTCCCGTGGACACCAGCGTCCACAGCACGCGGCTCATCAACCCCCGCGACACGGTCATGACGAACGCCATCAAGCTGGGTCAGATGGGCGGCGGCGGGACCAACCTCTCGCTGGCCCTCCGTCACCTGAACGGCCTGAAGAGGGCGCACGAGTTCAAGCTCGTGGTCATCGTCAGCGACAACGAGTCGTGGGTCGACTCGCGCGGGAGCCTGCGCTACGGGCGAGGGACCCAGCTCATGTCCGAGTTCCGCCAGCTCCATAAGAAGGCGGGCGGGGCGCGGATGGTCTGCATCGACATCTCGCCGAACACGACCACCCAGGCGCCGAGCGCGCCCGACGAGATCCTCAACATCGGCGGGTTCTCGGACGCGATCTGGAGCACGGTCGATCGGTTCGCCCGGGGCGACACGCACGACGTGGACGCCTGGGTCGCAGAGATCGAGGCGATTAGCCTCGAGCAGCCGGAGGCGTAAGCGAGTGGAACCGACGCCGGACAGCAGAGGGTGGAAGCCCTACTGGCGTCAGCTGGAGAGGGACCGCGAGCTGCGGCGGGAGACCCGTCGAGCGAAGCGCGCCGCCCGGCGTCGGTTCCACAAGCTCGATCGAAGGGCCGCCAGGCGCGGGCTTCGAGAAACGTCTGGACAAGCGGAAGACGTGCTCTAGGATTAGAGGCGTGATCTGCATCCGCAGCACGAACGAGAACGATGAAGCGCCGCGAGCCGAAGACCGTGTGTCTGGCCCGCGTGGACGACGCGGGCAACATCCAGTGCGTCACGTCACCGATGACGCGCTCGGAGGCCGTATCGCTTCAGGAACGCACGAACTTCTCGACACGGATCATCCCGAGAATACAAGCGGCGCGTAGGCGCGCCGACCGAGGTTCTCGGTCGCGCACCGCGCGCCTTCGGCCCGCCGGGTAGCGGACCGACACCCGCCCTTGTCCGTGAGACGGATCGCGGTCTTGTACTCCGCGAGTCTCGGTGCGACTCCGAGCAAGGGCTTAGGACAAAAGGAGAATCGTGGAAAGGAATCGCGGCCTCCTCAGTCCAGGGAAGCACAAGACGAGGGCGTTGCCCCTGACCTAGCTAGTCGGATCGGCGCGTCAACGCACTGCTCATTGACAACTCGCTGTCTTGGGGCCTTAGCTCAACCAGTAGAGCACCCGGCTGAAAACCGGAAGGTCTCGGTGCAATTCCGAGGGGTCCCATCGGCGTCCGGCCGAGAGAATCCTACACGCACTTTCGCTTCATCAGCGGGATGTTCCTGGTTCGACTCCAGGGTTCGCCACTCGGGGCGAACTAGCTCAAGTGGAAGAGCACCTACTCGCGGTTCCCTCACTCGGACGTCAACCTGGTCGCGTGGTGTAGCCAAGTCAACATGCCACCCTGTCACGGTGGAGATCGCGGGTGCGAATCCCGTCGCGGCCGTCTTGGGGACCGAGCAGGTATCCGTCACGAGCGGCAGCACGTGCCGGTGAATGAGGGTGCAACTCCCGAATCTCCCCGCTTGGGTCTGTGGTGAAACAGGATCACGCCTGGCTCTTAACCAGGATGTTCTCGGTGCAAATCCGAGCAGGCCCATCTGGCCCGGTGGTGTAACAGAAACACGTCGGTCTCTCACGCCGAAGAGTGCGGGTGCGATTCCCGTCCGGGTCATCAGTCCTAGCTTAGTAGTAGAGCGCTCCGCTGTTACCGGAGGAGGTCTCGGTGCAAATCCGAGGGGCTGAGTTACCCCTAGCTCAATAGTAGAGTGCCTGGCTGTTAACCAGGATGTTCTGGGTGCGAATCCCAGGGGGTAAGCCACGTGCCGCAGGGAGATCAGTTCATCCGTCGGTCTGCAACACCGAAGAGCCCGGTGCAACTCCGGGGCGGCACTTCTAGGTCGCGCGCTAGGTACGCGGGCGGGTCTCCAAAACCTGCCGTCTGCTGGGTGCGATTCCCAGGCGGCCTGTCGTCCGAATGCCAGCTGTGTCTACATCTCCAACATGTGCTCGACACGGCAACCACCAACGTCGGGCGCCTAGCCCCCTAGCTCAATCAGTAGAGCGCCGGTCTCTGGAACCGGAGGTTTCTGGGTGCAAATCCCAGGGGGGCCGTCGCGTCGTAGAGCAACGGTAGCTCGCCAGGCTCATAACCTGTGAGGATCCCGATTCGAATCCGGGCGACGCTATCCGCCAGCCAGGAGGACTATCGCCACCAACAAGCGAGAGAAGGACTACCACTGGCCGCACTTCGCTGAAGAGAGCGGCCGACGATGCAGGGCGTGCGATCGGCCGATCAAGCTGAAGCACATCGAACGGGCCGCGCGGAGCGGCCACCAACCGCCGAGGCACTGCTACACGTGCCTGGCGAAGAAGCGCGGGAAGAAGACCGCCCGCGAGCGCAAGGTCGAGCTTGCGATCATTCGAGCGCGCGAGCGCGAGAAGAACCTAGCCCCCTAGCTCAACAGCAGAGCGCGCGGCTTTGGACCGTGAGGTTGTGGGTGCGAATCCCACGGGGGCCGTCTTGGGGTAGTAGCTCAGTAGGAGAGCGTCGGTCCTGCAAACCGAGGGTCGTGGGTGCAACTCCCACCTACTCCATCCGACGAATGCCCTGATGGGAGTACATCGACTGTAACTCGATCGATCTGGGTTCGACTCCCAGTCTCTCCGCTTTCGTGGAGAGGGCCGTGGTGGCTAGATAACCCTCTCGTCGCCTTCACGTCGTCGGAACCCGGGCCATTGGTGTAACAGAAGCGCATCTCGTTCACACCGAGAAGGCGGGGGTGCGACTCCCTCATGGCCCAGCTGAACACATGCTCTCGATGGTGTATGGGGTCGTCCACGAGCTACCGCAGTGCCGGGCCGAGCAGCCCCGGTTTCTGACGCTCGTCGGATGGCAAGCACGCCGCACAGACCGCGCGACCGTGGATGGCTTCGGTCGGCTATGAAGCGATCGTGGTGTGGAGGATCTGGGTTCAATTCCCAGCGAGAGCCCCTTACAACGCGGCCTTGGCGTAGTAGTAACGCGACAGCTTGCCATGCTGTAGTCACGAGTGCGATTCTCGTAGGCCGCTTCAACCGTCTGGGGTCGACCTAGTGGTCGTGCCCGGCTGTAACCCGGGTCTCTTCGGAGCAACGTGGTGCGAATCCACGCAGGCGGATCGGATCGCAAGCAGCACGGCAAGGACCGGCTGGCCTGGGGAGCCCCCCTGGGTATCCGGCGCACGCGGCCTTGATGTAGCAGCAGCATGAGAGCTTCCCAAGCTCTTCGCGCGGGTGCAACTCCCGCAGGCCGCTTCCAGCTCGGATGGTGAAACAGTGATCACGCGAGGTTGTGGACCTCGAGTTCTGCGTGCGACTCGCAGTCCGGGTATCCAACCCCCGTGGCCAAACAGACTAAGGCGCTCGGCTACGGACCGAGAGATTGTGGGTGCAACTCCCACCGGGGGCATGAGGGGCGCGGGCGGCTAGGTGTCGCGGAGGTGCTTATAACCCTTTCCAAGCTGGGTGCGATTCCCAGGCGCCCTACCAGCTCCGCTAGCCCAACAGCAGAGGCACTGGTCTGGTGCTTCCTCTGCCCCAACTGCAACAGTCAGACACCGACGTTCTGCGGAAAGAACATCGGAAGAGTCCCGGTAGGCTAATAGCAACGCCGCTGGTCTCAAACACCAGAGTTGAGGGTGCAAATCCCTCCCGGGACATACGATCCTGTAGCCCAACAGCAGAGGCGCCGCACTCAGGATGCGGAGGTTGTCGGTGCAAATCCGACCAGGATCATCAGCTCGAATGCCGTCGTGGACTACATCCTGAACACATGCACGTCTGCGGCACCAACAACGTCGAGCGTCCGGTCTCGTAGCCCAACAGCAGAGGCGCTTGGTCGAGGGCCAAGAGGTTGTCGGTGCAAATCCGACCGGGACCATCACAGGGTCATAGCTCATGCAGGTAGAGCGCCGGTCTGATATGCCGGAGGCGCTGGGTGCAAGTCCCAGTGGCCCTATGCGACGATGCGCGAGATGAACGTCTCGCACGCGCACCGTTTCGTCTTCCTCGCCAACATGCGGACCGGCACCCGCTGCGTGTTCCACACGCTGCGCGACAGGTTCGGCTGCATCGGCGGCGAGCAGGACGGTCGGATGCTCACGCATCGGATCGGGATCCCGACCGGGTGCGAGAGCTACCTCGTGATCGCGACCGTGAGGAACCCATTCAGCAGAATGGTCTCCTGCTGGAACTGGGTGTCCCGGTGGCCCAACGAGCTGGGCGAGTTCGTCCGCGCGAGGCCGGACGACTTCGGGGCCTTCGTTGAGAGGACCGCAGGGTCCGGCTTCGAGTCCCAGTCAGCTCGGCTGGGAGAGATCGAGCCCGCCCAGCTGATCCGCTACGAACAGCTCCAGGCGAGCTTCAGCGAGCTGCCGTTCGTCGCCAACGAGCGGCTGCACATCGTCCCGCAGAGCCCGATCACGGCCGACTGGCAGAGCCAGTACACGCCGGAGATCGAGCGGATGGTAGTCGAGAAGTGGGGCGACGACTTCGATCGCTTCGGCTACCCCAAGACCACTGGAAGGTGAACCGGACAAGCGAGCCGGGCCGCCCTGCTAAGGCGTGCGTCCTTCGGGTTGGAGTGCGAGTCTCCCGCCTTCCGTCATCGGTGCGCAGATCGGCAGAGCGCCACGAGCGAACTCAGTGTCGAGTGGAGTCCTACGCGAAGCTCGGAACGGAGAGGGAGGGAAGGGTGCTCCGGGTTATCGTAGGAAACGGCCCAGGCCGATGGTCTTTGCGGGGTTCGAGTCCTCGTCTGCGTGCCACCAACCAGCCACCAGGGAGTGGGCTAACAGTAAGCCGCCTGGTTTGGGACCAGGACATCATGCGGGTGCGACTCCCGCCTCCCTGATCGGAGAGAGCCGTGATCATCGACGAACCTTGCCTGGTGCTGAATAGGAACTGGCAGCCGGTCACGTTCCTGCCGATCAAGGTCGCCCTCTGCAACGTGATGAGGGACATGGCCTCGATCATGTGCCCGACGAGCTTCTACCTGATGACGCTCGAGGAGTGGATCGAGCGCGCCGACACCGATCGGATGATCAAGACGGCGGGCCAGCCGATCCCGGCCCCCGAGGTGGTCGTCTGCAAGAAGTACGGCGAGCGGCCACCACAGAGGGTCAGCTTCAACCGGCCGAACCTCTACAGGCGCGATGAGCACACCTGCCAGTACTGCGGCGCCGAGCTTCCCCCGAGGAAGCTCACGATCGACCACGTCACGCCCCGCTCCAAGGGCGGGCCGACGACCTGGGAGAACTGCGTCGCGGCCTGCGAGAGCTGCAACGCGCGCAAGGCCGACAAGATGCCGAAGGAAGCCAAGATGCGGCCCAGGAAGAAGCCTGCCGCCCCGAGCTGGAAGCCCGGCCTGCGGGTCCCGCGCGGTGTGGTCCTGGCGAGCTGGGAGCCGTTCCTGGCGAAGGAGCGGGTCGCGTAGCAGGTCTGCGCTGACCCAGCTCTGCTGGAGGAGAGAACTCGGAGTAGCTCCGAGCCCCGGCTGGAATCCGGGTGGTCCGTCAGGTTGGGGTGCGACTCCCCCCTCCTCCGTGATCGGGACTCACGGCGTTCTAGGCGCTGCGATGCACGCCCATGAGTCCGGCCTTCTAGGGGCCGGGTGCTCTTGGGACATGCCCGATCCTGCCCCGAAAGCATAAAGAGTGATGTGCCTCTTTCGTACGGAGGAGAACTCGGTGCAACTCCGAGTCGGGGCTTGCGCTCCCGTGGCCGAGCAGACTAAGGCGCCTCTCTCCTAAAGAGGTCTTCGCAGGTGCGAATCCTGCCGGGAGTACCAAGCTCGCGTCGTCCAAAAGATAGGATACCTCTCTCCGAAAGAGGAGATCCGGGTGCGATTCCCGGCGCGAGTATCAACAGGGCGTGGCCTAGTCTAGTAAGGCGCGTGTCTGGGGGACACGAGACCGTGGGTGCGAATCCCACCGCCCTGATCTTGCCCTAGTGGTCCAAGAGCAGAACACCTCCTTGGTACGGAGGAGACCCCGGTGCGACTCCGGGCTAGGGCTTCAACCCGCAGACACGTAGAGTGGGCCGTCTCTCATAAGGACGAGCAAGAGAGTGCAAGCCTCTCCTGCGGGATCTTGCAGGCGTGGGAGCCGGTCGTACGGCAACGGTATCCCTGGGCGCTTCGGCGTCTCCTGGTGAGACGCCAGGCGCGCTGCTCCAAGGAACGCGAACCCGACAAGCGCGCGGGCACCGGCTCGAACCCGGCTGGGGCCGAAAGGTCTGGGGTGCAAGTCCTCCGCGTTCCGTTCAACGGACTGTAGCGCAGTCTAGTCAGCGCGCTCTTGTAATCGCAGAGGTCGCGTGGGTAAGATGCTCGTATGGCTTACCCGAAAGAGATCCGCGATCGAGCGAGACGCCTTCGACGGGACGGCGCGTCGCTCACCGAGATTGCCGAGGAACTTGAGCTTGGCAAGAGCACGATTCGCTACATGGTCAGAGACATCAAGCTCTCGGCCAAGCAGCGAGAAGCGATCACGGTGCGTCGGCCGTCGCCAACATCCGGCCAGATCGCCGGAACCAAAGCGCAGCGCCGTGCGTGGGGCAAGCAAGGCGGTCGAGCCGCGTGGGAGAACAACCGCGAGGGCTGTCTCACCGCGACTCGTGCGAACCTCAAGCAAGCTGGCCTAGCGTATCGGCAGGACGAGTTGCCGGTGAAGCGGAAGCTAGAGCGCCTCTTCGGCCGCACCTTTCGGAAGGAGTGGATCGGGGAGCGCGCTGTGGACTTCGCAGACGATGATCTGATCATCGAGCACTCGACGCACGCCCGACGAGGAATCGACGACATGATCGTCAGGTTCGAGGACATTCAAGATGACCCGAGGCGGAAGATCGCCTTCGTGAACGACAAGCGCGGTGTGTTCGGCGCGAAGCGGCGGGCGCGGTTGGCTGCGGTCGTGGACGAGATTCGGGACATCGACGAACTACGGGGAATGGTGTAACAGCAACACGCGCCGTTCGGGACGGTGTAATCTCGGTGCAACTCCGGGTTCCCCGATTGGGTTGTCTCTCTCATCTCATCAGGAGAGACTCCGGGTGCGAATCCCGGGTGCCCGATTCGGAGGTCGTAGTGGTTGATGAGCCCGTCTGGTGCGCGTTCTGTGAGGACGCGCCATCCGTCGGCCGGATGATCGTGGTCGTGCAGCACACGCAGACCGAGGTCAAGCCGGAGCGACCGCTCGATCCGATGATGATGCGCGCCTGCGCACGATGTGGTCGCGGCGGCACCGACTACCCGGTCGCCGAGAACTACTCAACCGGGCAGGTCGCTGTCCTCCAGTTCGAGCACGATGCCTTCGCGAAGATCGACGCAGCGAAGATCGACGCGCTCGCCAAACACCTGGAGAACACGAAGTGTTCGGTCTGCGGCAAGGCTGCCGAGCCGGACCCGAGTGTTCCGGGGCTGCCCATCCGGCAGCTAGCCGAGAAGATGCTCAGGGAGTACCCGGACATGACGACCGTCACCACGGTCTGCGGCGAGTGCTCGGAGGAGGGCAAGTGTCCCCACTGCGATCACGACTGCGGCGACTGCGGAGAACACGAACACACGGGGCAGTAGCTCAATAGGAGAGCGCGGCGTTCGCAACGCCGAGGTTGAGGGTGCAATTCCCTTCTGCTCCATCGAGGGGCCTTAGCTCAGTTAGGAGAGCGCCGATCTGGCAGGTCGGAGGGCACGGGTGCGAGTCCCGTAGGCTCCATGTCTGGAAGGCGATCTCGGCCAGCGCCGAGTACCGGCTTGAAACCGGATGGTCCTTCGGGATGGGGTGCAACTCCTCCGCCTTCCGTGCCGCCTCTTAGACCCGTGTTTAGATGAAGGGATGCACCATCCGTCCAAGGTGGAATACGGTCCTGACGGACCGGGCGGTTGCCGGGGCGCGTAGCTCAGTAGAAGAGCGCTGCTTTGACGTAGCAGAGGTCGTGAGTGCGATTCTCACCGTGCCCATCGCAACTCGCGCGAGCGAGTCTGTGATGGTGGAGTGCGTCCGGTCTTCCGGTCGCCCCCGGCCGAGCCCTCCCGCTCGGCCACCTGGCCCCGTGGTCTAGTAGTCTGGATGTCGGTCTTTCACGCCGAAGGTGTGGGTGCGATCCCCACCGGGGTCATCTCGCGGGCATAGCTTAGAAGTAGAGCGTCGGGCTTCCATCCCGATGACCCGGGTGCAATTCCCGGTGCCCGCTTTTGCCCCCGGCAGAGAGGCGGCCAGGTCTTCTAAACCCGGCGACCCCGGTGCGACTCCGGGCGGGGGTACCACGGGTTCGTGGTGTAACAGGAGCACGCTCGGCTTTTACCCGAGGCGGTCAGGGTGCGAATCCCTGCGGACCCATGAAACTTCCTTGCGGCTGTCGGCCGCAGGGTATAACCAAGACAGCGAGTGAGAAGGAGAAGCGGACCGGGTAGCGCCTATCGAATCCCCACTTTCCCCCTTATGAGAAGCGTCCGGTCCGTTCCTCCGCTCTTTGACAACTTGGGCACGAACACACGGGGCTGACACTGGTATCGACTGGGCCGGTGAAGCTCGCGTTGCGTGTAGAGGTCCCAGGTTGGCCTCTATAAACAACCTGGAAACTGAATAGTTGCCAACGCACCTGTTCGCCTGGCAGCCTAAAAGGCCGCCCCCAGCTGGATCCCCCGCCCATGGGGTGAAAGGTCTGGGCCACAAGATGGGCTGGTACCTGATCCGGGGCCTCGCCCGGTGAAGGACGAGAACACTCCCTAGAGGCGCCCGCTCGCCAGAGACGCTCGCGCTCAGACGAGGGGACTAAGGAGAGCGAGCTACGCACGTAGACGCGCGGGTGGATAGGTTACAGGACGCGAGTTCGATTCTCGCCAGCTCCAAATCGCGGTGCAGGTCGCGTAAGCCTGGCTCGACCAGGACAAAGGGACTCTGTTCTCCCTGCACAACGACGCGCGGTAGTCTAGTTCGGTATGACGCTGGGCTCATAACCCGGAGATCGCAGGTTCAAATCCTGCCCGCGCTATCCCTCTCGTCGTCTACAACGTCGGCCAGCAGCCGGATGAACTTGACGGGAGTACATCAGTGAATGGCAGGCCCCTTGGTGGTTACCTGGACTCGGCAGGGCCAAGAGGGGCCGCAGCAACCCGGCGGCGTGAACGCAAGCTCTCGCGTCGCCGATCCGGCGGCCGTGGGTGAAAGCCCCACGGTCGTCATAGGACCGAATGCTCCGGCGGGACTACATCTTTTGGAGCTGTTTCGTCTCGCTGACCCCACAACGTCGGTCCACTAGAACAACCCACGAATGCCTTGGGAGACTACATCCTGCAAGCTGGTGCTCGATAGAGCGTGCGGGTTCGAGTCCCGCCCGGCCGTCTCAGTGGTCGGTGGCGGAATGGTAGACGCGCCAGAGGTGGAAACACCATGAAGTCCCCCGCCCCTTACGTCGTGGGCTCACACACCCCCGCGAGACTCGATGATCGACAAGCCTGACATCGTTCGCATGACGATCCGCAGCTACGAGATGGAATTCGCCTATGCGATGGCGGAGGCCGCGAAGATCGGCGGAGTCTCGCACGTTCGTGGGGACGAGGAGCGCGGTGAGTGTCTCTCCGAAGACCAGATCGTCGGCCAGGTCGGGACGCTCGCTGGCCACCGCTTCATGTTCGGCAACGCCAACGACTACAAGGTCACCCGCTGGTACGCCAACCGGAATCCGACCGTGGGCGACATCGGCTACGACGTCACGGGATGCAACGTGGACTTCAAGACGAGCCTGATGCGGTCCCCCGACAGGCCGCCGCTCGACTACAACCTGCTCGTTCGGCCCAGGGAACGCCACGACGACTGGATCTACATGCTTCTCCTCGTGGAGAAGTACAGCAGGGCAGCCGCGTCTGTCCTGCTGGTCGGATGGGCGAGCACGAGAATGCTGCCGGACGAGGTTGCCACCGGCGGGGCCTTCAGCGGAGCTTACGTGCTACCGGCGCGGCACCTGAACCCGCTAATGCCGTTGCGCTGGTGGGCCGAGTTTGATTGACGTGCCCAAGACGACCAACAACCGAAGCGCCATCGACATCCTGGCAGAGATCGGCAAGACGCCGGAGGAGATCCGCCAGCTGATGCGCGAAGCCGCCGAATCGATGGCCGCGTGGTGTCAGACGTCGCACGTCTCCCCTGTGACCGCTCGCTCGCGAATCCACGATGCGGCGATGAACGTGCTGAAGGGCCGTCGCTACTCGGGCGCCAGGCCGAAACGCGCGGCCGACAATATCGTCTCGAAGCTGATGAAGGCTTACGAGTGGGAGTACCGCCAGTGGGCGGCCGAGGCCCGACGAGCAGACGAGGCTCGCGGAGCGAACGGGGAACCGAGGCACATCAGGCGGCTCAAGAAGAAGTGGGCGAAGCGCCGGACGCGCGGCCGGTGAGGATTCAGAAGAACGATCGCGTCGTGCTGGTGAGGAACGGGATCCACCCGGAGATCCCGCGCGGCTCGAAGGGGACAGCTGCCTACATCGCGACGATGATGGGCAGCGACGTGTACGTGAATTGGGACGACGGCCGCGCGCCGTGCTACTTCACGCAGAGCTGCCTGGCGCATCTGAGCGCCGTTGATCAGCTGGCGGAGCTGGTGTGATCACCATCCTCGTCATCGCATGTACGCGATCAGAGGCCGAGTGGTGGATGCGCAAGAACAACTGGGCGCCACCGATTGGCAGGAGCTACCGGGTGATCTACGCATCCGAGCCGCACAAGATCCTCGGACTCGATGGCGCGACGACCTACTACGTCTGCACCGGCCGATGGTGGGCGCGGGCCTCGGCGCAGCAGGCCCTCGTCGAAGCGAAGCGGCGCGGCGCCCGCGAGCTGGACGACGTCGTGTCGCTCCTGGGGAGCCTGGTCAGCGCTGACCTGGGGTCGGGGAACACAGGTCCCCCAAGCGTTCTTCCATAAACCTAGATTTATCCAACAGGACGAGCTAGGCTCTGGGTAGAGAGCTTGACCCATGAGCCGCTCCGATGTAGTTGCCGCAAGCCTCGCCGCCACGTGCTCCGTATGTGGGCAGTCCCACCCAGAGGAGTTCGAGGAGCGGCTCCGCGCCATCCTCGCCCAGGACCCGACGCTCGCATCGGATCCCGAGGTCGAGTGGATCTTCACGTGCGGATCCTGCTCCGCCAAGGGTTTATGCCCGTGCTGCAAGGGCGCCCAGCAGGGCGCCGCCTAGCGCGCGGACGTGTAGCCCAACGGCAGAGGCTAACCACTTAAAATGGTTGAAGTTGTGGGTTCGACTCCCACCACGTCCATCCCGGCCCTCTGAGGCCCTCTCCCTGGGGTAGGTATCAGGAGCCGCGAGCCCCCTCGATCGGCCCGCCACGGGCTCCGGTGTGCGTCAGGGAGCCCCCGGCAACTCGACCCGGAGCGCCCCGCCCTCGGTCAGTACCAGGCCATCGGGCAACTCGGAGGGCCGCCAATCGTCGTTCCCCTCGTCGAGCCGCCAGACCCGGCTCGCGTGCGCGGCGTAGATGGTCCCCTCGAACTGGATGATCCGGTTCGCGGGGTTCTCGTCGAAGGACTCGATGCCGCCCGCGTCGGGCCGCTCCAGCTCGCCCAGCGAGTCCACGGCCGAGGGAGCGGTTCCCGCAGGCAGGACCGCGCTGGTGATCTCCTCGATGGTCCCCCGACCCAGCTTCCACGTCCGCGCCTTGCCGGTGCCGTAGCGGTAGACTGCGTAAACGGTGTGGTCCGGGTCCTCGTGATCCTCGTAGAAGCTCCAGCCCATCCTCAGCTCCCGGCCGCCTCCATGATCGCGATCACGGCCAGGGGTCCGATGCCCTCCTCCTCGTCCTCGCAGGCAGCGGCGAGCGCATCGGGCTCAGGCAGGTTCCCGGCCGTGCTGACCGCCTCGAGCAGCAGGGCGAGCCGCTTCGTCTCGCGCTCGGCGATCCCGCGTTCAGTCTTCACGGTCGGATGGTCATCGGGAAGACCGGCGGCCAGCTGAGTCTCAAGCCGGAGCTGGGACCGCGCGATCTTCTTCGCGAAGTAGGCGATGTCGTCGATGGAGTCGGCGTCGGCCGACCGGGCAGGGATCCCGCTCATGGAACTCCTCCAGGGGGATCCTACCCTAGCTCGACGACCAGACCTCCTCCTTCTTCGCGTCGACCGCCTCCATGAAGGCGGTGTGCGCCTCCTCGCCGACGTTGATGAGGTTCGCCTTGAGGAGCGCGAGGAACTCGCCGATCTGCTCGTCGTCCCTCGAATCCTCGGCGACCTTCACCAGCGTGGCGACGAAGCCCTCGACCTGGTTCTCGCTCTGGAGGTAGTTGATCAGCGAGCATGAGAGATGGACATCGTGCTTCGCGATGGCCGCCGCCGCGCGCAGCAGCGTGCGAACGTGCTCCCGGCGCTCCTCCCCCTCCGGGTGCTCCAGCTCGAGCTTGCAGACCCGGCGGGCGAGGCCGACCGCAAGGTTGTGGAGCTGGTCGGCGCTGGCCCCCTCCAGGTCAGCTGGGTCGGGCTTCTTCATGAACTTGGCCGGGGTGGGTACTTGCTTCTCGGTCACGGCTTCTTCGCCTCCTCGATGACGAGCTTGATTGAGTCCTTCCATCGGATCTTCGGGCTGTCGCTGAGCCGGTCGACCATTGCGAGGATCTTCTCGTCGGTGATCTCGGCCTCGAGCGCGGCCAGGGTCGCGTCGTCCACGTCGCGACAGCGCATCCTGATGTGGTTCATCTTGCCGATCCAGATCGTATCTGTGACCCACTGCTGAACCGCGAGCACCAGGATGTCGATGTGCTTCGGGTCGAGCATCGGCTCGATCGAGACGCTCGTTTGCCAGCCGCGCGTGCTCGCGAACGCGAGACTGTCCATGCGTTCCGCGAACGATGGCGCGTTCGGCTCCCAGAACGAGAGCACCTCGTCGTTTGTCGCGCCGATCGTGAAGCGGAAGAGCACCTGGTCCTTCCACTCCTCCAGCTCGGCGCACATGCGCTGGACGCACTCGAGGTGTGGCTTGGTGACGATGAGCACGCGGTTCCCAGCACCGAGCACCTTCTTGAGCACGGTGACGCAGTCGTCGAGGATCGCGGGCGTGATGTCGTGCGCGGTGGGGAACATGATCGTCTTCCCCGCCCGCAGGCCGTAGCGCTTGGTCACCCGGTTCTGGTCCACAACCTCGGTCGGCCAGTCGTCGGCCTTGACACGCTTGAACCGGGTGACCGCGTTGTGCCGGGCGTAGCAGTACCTACAGCCGTGGCTACACCCGTCCGCAATGTTGAGATTCGACTCTGCCCATTCGCGTGTCCCCGTCCTACGCTGCTCGGTCATCCGCGCCTCCCGGTGGCGGCCATGTAGCAGTCGTCCAACTCCTCATGGCGTTGGCGACCGAGGCGGCGACCCGCTGACCTGCCGCGTCCGGGGGCAGGGCGAGGAGCTGGTCAACCGTGTAGGTCGAGGGAGGCATCCTAGTACTCCTCCTCGTCGTTCTTGTCGTCGGGGATCGAGATGTGCTCGCCCCACGTCTCGGTCGGCGGCCTGTAGTCGCCCGTGGTGACCCAGAGGCAGCCCTGCATGTTGACGGGCATCTCGGTCGGGACGTCGATCATGCCGTCCGTGAAGGCGACGACCGCGCCGTCAAACCCGTCTTCGTCGAGCAGCTCGAACGCCGGGCAGAAGTTCGACCCGCCGCCGCCCTTCACCTCGATCTCGCACGCCTCCTCGACGCTCATGTCCGTGTGGACGGCCGCGTCGCAGACGATCACGCGGATCTCACAGCCCATCTCCTCCAGAATCCCCTGCGCCTCCGAGAGGCCGCGCCGGATCTCTCGCTGGCTCATGGAACCGGACGAGTCGAGCAGGAAGACCACATCAGCGTAGCCGCCTGCGCACTGCGAGGGGAGGATCGTCCCCAGCGAGTAGGACCGGCGGTTCGGCCGCAGGAACGAGTAGTCTTCGCGCCGCCCGTTCTCGCCGCACCACTTCCTGAGCAGCTCGGTCCAGTCGAGCTTCGGGTGGAGCAGCTCTTCGATGTAGCGGCGCAGCCCGGCCGGGAGCGTGCCCTTGCTCTTCGAGCGCTGCTCGTGGTGCTGCGCGGCCTCGGCCAGCGTCATCTTCCACTCGCTCTCGAGCTTCTTCTGTGCCGAGCGGTCGCCGCGCGACGCCTTCTTGCCGCCCGGCGACTCGGCCAGGTCGTCTCGGCAGTCGCCGTACTGGTCGCCGCCGCCGCCCTTCGTGTCCACGACGATCTGGCCACCACCCTTGCACTTGATCGTGGTCTTGCCCGAGCCGTTGTCTCCCTTGAGGAGGTAGGCGTAGATCTCCTCCATCGACATCCCGTGGAACTTGGGATCGAGGAGAGACCCCTTGGGCAGCTCGATCTCGCCGCACGCCATCTCCTCGATCCAGAAGTTGAAGGAGAGGTCGTGGGCGATGTTGGCGAGGAGGTGGTGCCGGTTGCCCTTCCTCGCCCAGAACTGGAGCGCCGGGTGAAGCGCCTCGTGAGCGACCACGCCCGCGATCTCCTTGTCGGAGAGCGTGGCGAGGTACTCAGCGCTGAAGACCGCCGTTCCGTCCCGGGCGATCCCTGCCGTCTTCACGCCGTCTTCGGGCTTCGCGGCCCGGGGCGCCATGTTCATGGCAATCCGGCCCAGGAAGGGAAGGCGCGCGACGAGCCTCGTGCGCGCCTTCGAGACCACGTAGGAGACGTCGACTGTGGGAGCCTGGGCCGCGCTCACTTGGTGCTCTCCGCGAAGAACTTCAGGACCGCGAGGACCCTGGGATCCTTCTTGTGCTTGTCGGCAGCGTCGACCAGCTTGGACACGTCGCCGCCGTTGGCCTGGAAGACCGAGACACCGGCCGCCACGCACTCACGGCTCTTCTGGGAGACGTGCGCCAGCGCGAGGAGCAGCTTGATGTAGATCTTCTTGTCCTTGGTCTGGTTGAGGGCCGCGAACTCGCCGAGCGCCGTGACGAGCGCCGCGAGCCGATCGGGCTCCTCGGGCGGGCTCGGCATGGCCTTCTCGGGATCGTCGAGCACCGCCTTCGGGTTGGGCAGCTCCTTCTGGAGCCGGACGAAGGCGACGAACTCGGTCGCGACGCCGACGCCGACCAGCCCGGCCGAGACGGTGTAGAGAGGACCGAGGTCGCCCTTCCCGAACGCGACGGACGCGTCGTAGAGGAGACCGACGTTGTGCCAGGCGCGCGGAGTCGCGAACTGGCCGTTCTCCTTGTCCTGCTGAGTCGGGAGCTGGCTGAAGAAGGAGGGCTTCCACTGGAGGAAACCGCCGATCACGGCCGGGAGGCTCTGGCTCGCCGCCCAGTACATCCACTCCTCCAGCTCGGGCTCCAGGCTGATCAGGCAGACCCGGTTGCGGAGCGGGGAGGGCAGCTCACGCGCGCCCGCCTTGTCGCTGGCCCGGTTCCCTGTGAGGATGATCCGCACGTTGGGAGACAGCTCCAGGTCGCCCATCGACCGCTCCTGCACGAGCTGGAAGCAGGCCGTCTGGACGGCGCGCTGCGCTTGGGTGATGTCCTCGAGCACGAGGACCCCGTAGGGATCGGAACCGCCCGGCCCGGCACCCTTGGCGAGCTGGCCGAGGAACTTGGGCGGACAGAAGTCGGTGAACCGCTGATCGCTGCCGTCGAACGTGAAGGTGACCATGAACGGGACGCCGGACATATCCTCGGGGAGGTGCCCGGTGAGTTCCCGTCTGACCGTGAGACCGGCTGTACCGGCCGCCTCGGCACGAGCCCGCTCGGCCGCACCGATCGCTTGGGCGAGCGCCGACTTGCCGATACCGGGGCGCCCCAGGAAGAACAGGGGCACCTCGTGCGGCAAGACGGCTGCCATGTTGAGGATCTCGTTGAAGTTCATATCGCTGGTTGTCTCTCCTGCTCAGGTTCTACCCGGGTCCCGGGCTCGCCTGTGCCAGATTCCGAAAGAGCTGAGGAGCAACCGTTTCGCTCCTCACCCCTCTCAACAACTCAGCGTTCTATTCTCACGAGATTTCTCGGAATCAGGCCCCCGCGCCCACAAGGGCCTGGATGTGGCGGGTCCAGCAGGTCGGGCAGCCCGCCGCGTACTCCGATGCCCCGCCCACCTTGACCTGGCCGACCTTGGGCTCCTTGCCGATGTAGACCGACCTGGTGGCGGTGTTGAAGGAGGCGCACAGGTCGCAGTCGGCCTTGCAGTCGATCCGATGATCGGCGCAGGCCACGATCTTGGGCATCGTCTCGCCGAAGGGCTCGCCCTCGGACGTGCAGGAGCACCCGGACACGATCACGTCGGCCCACTGGCGGATCCTCTGGATGGACGGCCAGAGGATGTCCTCGTCATCCCAGAGCGGGGGCTCATCGATCCAGACGACGTCCGCGCCGCAGCTCGAGGCGATGCTCTCCACGTCGTCGGCCGACTCTGTGTCCAGGCTGGGGAACTCGTCGCCGTGCTTCGTGACGAGCATCCCGAGCCGGTCGCCTTTCTCGGGATCGTCGGGGTCGGGCCGGATGGACTTCACGGGCCGGATGAGGATGACGAGTTTGCCGAGGCGCTGGAGCCGCTGGCACGCCTGAATGGCCTTGGTGGACTTCTCGGCGTGGGTCGGGCCGATGTACGCGATGAGGAGCTTCATTCCTCGATCCTCACGTCGATCCCCCACACGTCCTTCTCCTTGTATGGCTCGGAGAGGGCCTCGAACACCTCCCGCGATCCGAACAGGTGATCTTCGGGATCGTCCGTCTCGATGCGGAAGAAGTCACCCATCACCAGGTCGCGCATCCTCACCCGGCGCTCCTCACGCAGGCCGTGGTTGTTCTCGCGTACAAGGATGACCTGTCGCTTGGTGCGTGTCGCTGTCACGCGGCCTCCTCACCGGCCTGATCCTGTTCGAGCTGGGCCTCGCGGGCGAGCATCTCTCGCATCCTCTGCCGGGCCACCTCGTGGTTGACAGGCCGGGCTGCGAACTTCTCTTCGCCGGTCCCGTTGCCGGGGTCAGCTGGCGGGCGGCCCATGTTCGCGTCGATCGTGATGATCTCGAAGTTGGCCCCACATGCGGGCTTGTCCGGCACACGCGTTACGACCAGCTCGCCCTCGTTGTCGTTGCTCCAGGGATCAGCGACCTGCAAGGCCCAGTGGACAACCTCGGTCTTGCCGCACTCGAGCACCTCGTGGTCGGTCTCGTAGGCGACCTCCTGCACGAAGTCGATGGCCTTCTCCACTAGGTTCCGGGCTACCTGGCGGAAGCCGACGAACCGCTTGACCCGGCGCAGCTTTGGCCGCTTCGAGACGCGGCGATAAGAGAGGACAATGGGCACTGTCCCGCCTTGCACGACGTTCTCCACGTCTTCTCCTTTCTAGCCGCACACGGCGGCGAGTCTCACGATGTCACCGAGCTTCTCGATCGCACTCGGCGGGGCCGGGATGTAGGGCGCGAGTGTTTCGAGGACATCCTCCCGGATACTCGATCCCCACATCCCGAGCAGGTTGCGGCACGCCCCGTCGTCGAGCCGCGCACCGCACTTGTGCCGCCACACAGCATCGTCGCCAAACTCGAATCCGCGCTCGCGAAGATCATTGCACAGTAGCTCGTAGTCCTTCGGATCTGGGGAAGGCGCCTTGAACGCCACCCCTACAATCCATTCCACGTCTTCATGAACGGGCGCTCCTCGGCCGCGATCTTGTTGATCTCCGCGTTGAGGTTTTCGACGTCGCCGAACTCGTTCCAGTCCACGCGTAGGACGCGAGTGTAGCGAGACATCGCGTCCGCGAGCATCTCGTGCTTGTCGTGGATGCGGCGGAGGTAGTCGAGCGGAACGCCGGACTCCTCGGTGCGGGCGCGGCGCTTCATCCGGTCGAAGCAGGTCTGGGGGTCGGTGCGCAGGTAGACGATCACGTCGGGGTAGCGGAGGAACCGCTTCATCGCCCCGAACGTGTCCTCGTAGATCCCCCACTCGGCCTCGGTCATGTTGCCGTCCTCGCGGACGGTCATGCCGAAGCAGCCATCGGCGAAGATCGTGCGGTCCTGCACGACATCGACGCCGTTGTTCACCAGCTCGGCCGCCAGCGTGTGTTGACGGAAGCGCGCCTGGAGCGCGTGCATCTGGAAGGTGAATCCCCAGCGCTTTGGATCGCCATAGTAGAGGCCGAGCAGCTCCTTGAACCTGCCCTTGATGGGCTCGAACAAGACGTGGGTCGGACCATCGTAGCCGGTCCGCAGGCGGGCGAGCATGTTGGCGCACTCGGTGTTGTGCGTCACCTGGAAGTTGCCGAGCAGGAACCGGCCATCACCGTCGAGCGTGAAGCCCGCGTAGTCGCCACGGCCTAGGGGCTCGACCGTGAAGCCAAACCGCAGTGGGTTCTTCTTCTGCTTGCGAGGCCGGGGCTTCTTCCGCTCGACGCGCATGGGCAGAAACGTCATGTCGCCAGAGACGGACATCCGGTAGTAGGGACGGTCGTAGCCGGGCACGGTCTTGATCGAGCGCACGACGCGCAGCCCCAGAGAGCGCGCGACGAAGGCGATGTCGTCGGCGAGCTGCTCACCGCGCTGGACGATCTCGAAGGAGCCCTTGCACAGGTAACCGTCGGTATCGAGAAGCCCGGCCAGCAGTCGAGACCTGACCTCGCGCGAACCGTACTTGCAGCGCGCGGGAATGCTGTAACCGTAGTCCTGCTGCTCCGGCGCCATCAGGTGTCGCAGCTTCTCCAGCAGCGGGTTGCCCTTCCCGTCGCACACGAGTCCGAACGTCGGACAGCGCTCGGGGTATTCGTAGCGACTCAGGCGACACCCCTCGGTCGGTGCGAAGTCGCGCAGGTAGTCGATCAGTTCCTCGTCCGGGAACGTCAGCTGGATGCCCTGGCTGAGATCCTTGCGACCATCCCCCAGCCAGAGCCCGACGAAGTAAGGATCGACCTCGGGCTCGGTCACTGGCGGAAACTCGACCGGAACGGTGAACAGCTTTTGCCGCTCCCGCCACGTCTTGTCGCGCGTCAGGAACTCGTTGAGGGGAATGTCGATGACCTCATCCGTCAGCGTGTCCACAACGGTCAGCACGTGCACGTCGTTACAGATCCATGACGGCGCACGCTTCGGCTTGATCTCGAACATGGGGCCGGTGCCGCGAGTGGTCGAGAGCACCTCGCGCGGCTGACTGTCCGGTCCCATGAGGCGCTGGCCGACCTCGATCCCACCGGCCTTGACGGTGTAACCGTCGTAGAGCAGCACCGGAGTATCCGGGTCGAGACACTTGCCAGTGCCGATGTTGGCCTCGATCCCGATGAAGATTCCCTGGCGCTCACGAAGGTGGGGAAGAGCCTGCATGATCGCGTTCGTGTCGATCTCCTGAATCGCCTGTACCTGGGCCTGCACCTCGGTCTCCTCTTGTTCGTTGGGTTGGCTGGACATGCTTTAGTTCCGATCCGTTCTATGCGTCATACCATCTGGGGTTTCAGCGGTTGTCACCCCCTAGTAGCTCTTCCGCTGTGAAGCGCTTTAGGCACTTCATGCACGTCGTCTTCTTGCCGGTCTCCCTCATCCGCTCGACGGCCTTGCGGGAGATCAGCTTGATCTCGCCCTTCGCCTTGCAGCCGGGACAGAAGTAGGCGCCCGAGGTCAGCGCTGACGGCTCTCGCGCGTCCAGGCGGGCGAGCCTCGCTCGGGCGATCTGGGCGTAGTCCTCGTCTCGGTCGCAGGTCACGAACTGGTAGCCGAGCTTCTTCGCGGCCACGAGCGTTGTCCCGGTTCCGCAGAAGGGGTCGAGCACGACACCGCCGTCTTGTGTAACGAGCCGGACGAGATACTCCATCAGCGCGAGCGGCTTCTGGGTCGGATGGCTGACGACTTCGTCCTGGTGATCGTCATGCTCGTCGAAGCTGTCGCCCTCATGGTTGAAGACCAGCTGACACGCGCGGCAGTAGGACCAGCGCTCCCTGGCTGCGGCCTTCGGCGTGTAGAAGAAGCGGCTGGCGCCCCCCGCGTCTCCATAGCGCGTTCCGTTCGACTCGTCCGGCCGCCCGTCTCCTCGGAAGAGCGACCTGTTCGAGTCGGTACCGAGCCCGCCGCCACACGCGGAGCCAGCGCCGTGCATCCCACCCTCGATGCTCTGTTCGTCCAGCTCGGCGACCGGGCAGCCAGGGGCGCACTCGTACTCCGGGACCTCCTCCTTGCCGTCGGCATCGGCGTATGTCTGGTCAACGCCGCGCTTCGTGCGCGCCTTCAGGTCAATGCGCTGCTTCGCGCCCTCCTCGGGCAGGTTGCGCTTCACGGCCGTTCCGGTGCGGACGCGTTTCGAGCCAATCAGCTGGCACTCGGGCAGATGGGCCACGATCACGTTCGAGGGCCAGCGCCCGGCCTTCGACTCGCACGCGATGTTCTTGAAGCCACCCTGGTGGCAGGGCGAGCCGCCCTTGCCCTTCGGGTAGCTCCAGCCGGGGTTCGGCCCGATGCGGCCCGAGTCGACGTTCAGTGCGCCAGTCCCGTGTTCGAGCACGTGCTCGGCGTAGGTTCCCTTGAACGGCTTGCGGGCCAGCACGATCGGCTCATGGCTGGGTTTTAGTGCCGTGCCCCAGCCCTTCCAGGCAGCGCCCTCTGGCGTGGCGGGCTCATCGCGGATGACACGAGGCGCGGCCTTGCCACGGTTGTTCCTCATGCTCATCCCATCGGACTGAGTGTGGGTACGTACCCGGCCTTCGCCCTCGCGCAGCTCGTCGTTGGCGAACTGGAGCGCGAGCGAGTCGGACTTCCCGGTCGAGACCAGGGCGTCGATCGCCTTCGAGATGTTGTGCGACTTCGGGAAGCCGCTGCCTGTGATCCAGTCGATCTGGTCGTGGACCTCGAAGCCCGCGAACCGGATCGCCATGACACCCCAGTCGTAGGTACGCGCTCCGAAGAAGCTCAGGAGCCAGCCGCCCGGCTTGAGGACCCGGTAGACTTCGCGCCAGACAGCTGGGCCAGGGACGAACGCGTCCCACTTCGAGTACATGAAGCCGGGGCCGGACGCCTCGTACTCGCGACCTTCGATCCAGGCGCGCATGACGTCGATCGGGTCAGGCTGGTGCTTGCCCAAGCCGTACGGAGCATCCGTGCAGCAAGCGTCGATGCACTCGTCGGGAACCTGCCGCAGATACTCCGCAGCTTCTCCAACTCCTACCGTGTTGAGGTAAGACACCAACGCCCCCGACAGGTCTACTCTTCGTCATCCCCCGAGCCAGAGTCTACCTCGTCCTTCAGACGTTGAGCGATTTCTTCAAGACGGCCCCGCATTGCTGCGCAAGCCGCGTCGAACTCGGCGATTACGCCATCGACGATCTCGGCCGCCTCGCCGATGACCGGCGCGCGCATCTCGCGTCGCAGCTCGGTCGCACGCTGGCGGATCTCCTGAAGAACTCGCTCCTGGGCGCCGGACCGCAGACGGCTGTAGGCGTCCTCGACCTTGTCGAGCTTCGCCTGGAGCTTCGCCATGCGTTTGATAGCCGCATCGGCCTTCTCTCGCTCGGCCTCGGCTAACGCCTTCCAGGCGTTGTCCACGGTCTCGAGCGCCTCCTGGGCGCGTGGCGCGTTCTTCGCCACCAGGCTCTCGCCCGCCATCTGAACGGCGTCCACGAACCAGTCGGCGCCACATCGGGCCGCGCCCTGGACGGCCGACGACCATCCGTCGCGGGCCTTGAGGACCGGAACGCCCCACTCCGATCCCAGTTCGTGCGCCTGCCTTGAGAAGTTGTGGGAGACAGCGACCGTGCAGATCACGATCGCGTCGGCCCGCTGCGAGCCGAGCTTGCCTTTGCCGCTGCTCTGCGCCTGCTGGTCGATCAGCTCGATCTCGAACGCGTTACGCGCCCAGATGGGGATGTTCTTCTCCTTGCCTCCGACCACGAGCACGCGGGGGCGAGACGGACTGTTGGACATCACGTCCTCCAGTGACGTTCTACCCAGCGTCTGCCACATCCCGGCCGAGATCGGCCAGCGCTTCGACCGCGTCAGCTGGCCAGCGCGGCTTGATCTCCCTGGTGTGCAGCCGTTTGTCGGTGACCTCGACGACCTCGGCCTCCCAGCCGCCAGCGATCAGATCCTTGAATTCGCGAACGATCTTGGAGAACCGCCTGGCCCAGGCCACGTCCTCGAACCGCGTCGGCCCCTTCATGCGCTCTCGACTGACATCACGATCGTCGAGCGTGAACCACGATCGGTTGGTGACTCGGCGCCCATCCTTCCATCGATAGCCGATCTCGGTCGATGAGGCCCACTTGATCTCGCGCTTCCCGTTCTTGCTCGTACGAACGAATCGCAGCAAGATGAAGGACTCTGTCGAATCTCTGACTGTCTCGCGTTCGATCATGTCTCCTCCGCCAACCGGCTCAGTCGGGTGATCGCATCGTCTGGTTGGCTTGTGATCTCCACCTCGCCGCAGACCGGCGGCAAGCCGTAGGGAGGCGGGAAACTCGTGTGGACTAGTTTGCTGCCTGGGCCGATCCCGACGTAGGCCAGCTCGCCGTGCAGCTTGCCCGGATCCGGGTTGACCGGCCCCTCGCTTCCGCACCGCTTACATCGCCAACGGAGCGCACGTTCGCTCACGGGACCTCCTCGGTCAACTAACCTCAGCCGCACTTCTCGTCCTCTTCCAGCCGCTTGACGATCCACTGGCAGACGTCGCCGTTGTGGCGGTAGGCGTCGCCCGATTCGTGGCGCAGGATCAGGCCACGATCGCATAGGCCATCACGGCCGAGTTGGGGATCGCGAACCTCCAGCAGCTTGCCCTTCCGTCCCTTGCCGGGCCACCGGAGCCGACCGATCTTCGTGTCGGTGTTCGTGGTCCAGGGCCGAAGGGTCACCCTCAGATCGGGCCAGGTCTCCTCGATGAAGCGAGCGAGTACCGAGAGGCGCGGCGGGATCGGCTTGATCTTGAAGCCTGGCATCCACTTGGCGCCTTGCTTGATTTGCCTGATCAGCTCTTGGTCCACGTGCTCCTGCTCTCTTCCTCCAGCTCCCTGAAGACCCTCCTAAACGCCTCTGCGAACGCGGGAACCTCCTTCTGGACTGTGGCCGTGTCGGCGATCCCGGCTCCCCACAACACCAGGAGGCGTTGTTTCTCGGGCAGATGCTTGAAGACGCGCTCCATCGGTCCCACGAGCGTCCACTGCCTCACGAGTACCTCTCCCACAGCTCAAGCTGCCGTGACGCCCGGCCGCGCTTCGCTCGTCGCTCCCGCCGGATTTGCCGGGCGAGCGCATCGTGGAACCGCAGCGGAACGAAGGTCGTGTCCGAGTCGCGCGCCTGGTCGCCGTAGCAGACCGTGATCGGCTCCAGCCGCTCGTCGTCCTTCTCGTTGCTCACGATGACCGCATGGACTCGACGAAAGCCTTCGCCATCGATCCCGATCGCGTGCTCGTACTGGGTCACCTCTCGGTGGCTCTCGTGGCCGAACACGATCGTGCCCCAGCGCCCGTCGTAGATCTCGGCCCAGAACACGTCACTCATCCTGGTGCCGGACAGCTCGTAGTAGTGGTCGTCGAGGTAGCGCGTGCGGAGCATGTAGTCACCGGCGATCTCGGGCGTCGCCATGTGCGGCGTGACGCCGCCGTGGACGCAGAACAGGTCCAGCTCGTGGACTACGATGTAGCGCGGGAGCGCCTCCATCCAGTCAAGCTCCTCGCGGGTGAGCTGGCGGTAGAGCTTCTTGTCTTCGGGCGCCGGGATCCGATCGCGGCCCGGCTTCGGGATACGGCGGCGGGTTCGCACGTAGGCGTCCTCGTGGTTGCCGCTGATGACCTCCAGTGACCGCAGCGCGCCGGACCTGGCGCGGAACTGCCAGGTCATCGCGATGCGCAGGCACGCCTTGGACGCGGGGCCTCGATCAACCAGGTCGCCCAGGAGGATGATGCGGTCGACACCGCGCTCCTCCAGCTCACCAATCATCTCAGCCAGCTCGGTCGCGTGTCCGTGTACGTCTCCTATGATCCCGACCCTCACGCTGCCTCCACGAGCCGCTCGGCCAGGTTGGCGAGGTAGGAGCTGTCCTCGATTCGCTCGATCCAGTCGGCGGGCACGCCCTTCTGGCCGCCGAGGCCCCAGTAGGCTCCCGCGAATGCGCCGGAAATGCAGCCGATCGAGTCCGAGTCGCCGACCGTGTTGGCGCCGTAGCGCACGGTCTCGACGTATCCCTCGCCACGAGCGTGGGCGAGCAGGAAGCAGTAGAGCGAACTGGCCAGCGCCTCGTCACCGTGCCAGCTCTCGCCGAGCGCGAGGTCGTGTGCCCCATAGTTGACCATCACACGCTCGGGGGTGATCTCACCGGCGAGCGTCGCCTTGAGAGCGCGCGGCACGCGATCGAGGAGGCTGAGGAGCTTCGGGTCGTACTCGCCCAGCTCCCAGCCGCACGTCTCCATCAGGTCGGGGAGCAAGAACTCGGCGGTAATGTCGCCGCCGGTCACCTTCCCCCGGGCGAGCATATGAACCGCGAGCGCCCCCAGCTGCGCGGCCTGCCACGCTGACGGGTGGCCGTGCGTGCAGATCGCCTGGGCCTTCGCGATCTCCATGATCGTCTCGGGCTCATCGTAGACCAGGCCGACCGGCGCGGTTCGCATCACTCCGCCGCAGCCCTTCGAGTGCTTGATGCCGCTCTCGAGCCAGTGGGCGCCGTTCTCTAGGTTCCGGCACCCGCCCATGCACGTGTTCCCGGGCGCGCGGCCCGACTGGTCGGATCGCAGCCACCTGATGAGGTGCTTGACCACGACTGGCATCACGAAGTGGGGGTCGGCCATGTCGGCCGTGCAGACCGGATGACCGAGCAGCTCGGCTGCCGCGCGCTCATGCTTGATGCTGGCCGCCGCGTCAAGGAGCCCCTCGGCGATGGCGATTGTCATGCACGTGTCGTCCGTGAAGCGGCCGTTCGTCTGAACCAGGTTGCGGATCCCTGCCTGGCCAAACCGGCGGCGGATCCCCTCCATCCCCATGAACTCGGTCGGCGCGCCGAGCGCGTCGCCGCACGCGAGTCCGTAGATCACTGCCTTGCTTCGATCGGGTGTCATCATCTTCAACCTCCATCCCTCCCAACAACCGCAGGTCCCTTTCTCACAAGGTTCTACCCAGGGGCGGCCCGATGCTGTCGGAGGGCCTGGGTATAACCCCTGGTGGCGCAGCAACATCGGATTCTTCCGTGAGAACTGAGCGCGGTGTTGTTGGGAGGAGTGAAGGAGGAGTTCAGTGGGACTCAAGAAGGTCAGCAAGAAGACGCTCGCAAAGAAGGATCTCTCGGACGGCATTCAGGTGCCCTGGCACCTGTGCCTCGACTACCTGCTCGCTGGGCGGGCCGTCGTGACGCTCGTTGACGTCGCGACCACCAAGCGGCACACCTACTTCGTTTCTCGCGCCACGGACGACGAGAAGCAGCCGGACGGCACCGTCAAGGAGGTCGAGAAGGACCGCTGGTTCGTCCACGTGTTGCACGGCTCGGGCGACGGGCGGCGCTACTCCTACATCGGCGTGATCGACGACGTGCACGGCGTCCGCCGGTTCCGCACCACGAAGGGCACCAAGAAGGCCGCCGCGACTGCCGAGAACATCAACCTGATCGGCGATACGACCAAGTGGCTCGTGGATGGTGTCGAAGCCTCCCACAAGATCAAGTTCTGGCATCGGGGCTTCTGCGCGCGCTGCTGCGCGGCCCTGACCGTTCCCAGCTCGATCGCGACCGGCTTCGGCCCCGACTGCGCGAAGATGATGGGGATCGCGATGAAGAAGGTCTCGCCCAGCGTGGTCGAGAAGCTCGCCGCGCTCTCGCCCGTCGAGGGCGAGCCCGCGCCCGCCAAGAAGGAGACGGTCAAGGAGCCCGAGGGGCTCGACGTGGCCGGAGCCGTAGAGAAGGTGCTCACGAAGCAGTTCGAGGCTGCCGCGCCCGCCGAGGAGCCCGAGGAAGACCCGACCGCTGTCCTGCTCGCGACCGCCGTGAAGCTCTCCAAGATGACGGCCGCTGAGGTCTACGAGTGGCTGAAGGCGCGCGTCAAGGTCGAGAACGGCGAGATCGCCGAGCTGCTCACGCTCGACGACCTGCGCACGCCCAAGAAGGACACGGCGTGAACCGCCACGCAAGGAACACGCTGGGGCTCGCTTCCCGAGAGGGAGGCGGGTCCCAGCACGAGAGTCAACGTACCTACCAACCCGAGAAGGCGGGGTAGAACCTACCCCAGGAGAGATGTCCAGTGAAGCTGCTCTTGACGAGCTACAAGTTCTACGACGCGATCATGGAGCAGGTCAGCGCCGACCTGGCCGACTGGCTGCACGATCACGAGAAGCGCTGGAAGACCCAGGTCCGCTGGGACCTTCCCGACGACGACGCGTTCCACGCCGAGGAACTCGTGGGCGCCCTGTCGGCGCTCGCGGAGGCTGCCGAGACAACCGCCAAGCGCGGCAAGGCGATCGACCGCCTGGTCGGCGAGATCCGGGCCGTGTACCCGGCGACCGAGGCTCCGGCGACCGAACCCGACCTGGGCGAGCAGATCGAGGCGATCCTGGGCGGAACGGACGACGACCAGGCGGTCCTTCAGGACATGCTGGCGCAGGCTCCGGCAGGTGCGCCGACCGAGATCGTCGAGTCGGCCCTGCGCGATCTGGTCACCGAAGGTCAGATCCAGGTTGTTCAGACCACGGCCGACGACCAGGTGGCCTCCCAGGAGCCAGTGGAGGCCCACCAGGAGCCTGAAGAGGTGGTCGAGGCCCCGGAGGTCAAGCCGGTCGAGAAGGCCCCCCAGAAGGCCCCGCAGGCCGTGGAGCTGTCCAAGCCGGAGCCGGTCGCTCCGGCCGCGCCCCCGGTCCAGAAGCGGGCCGCCTACCTCCTCGCCGACCTGTTCCGAAACCTCAAGGTCGACGAGGCGTAAGCCCTTGATCTTCGAGAACTTGACGAGCTGGAACACCGAGGATCTGCGCCGGGTCATGGACCTGGCGCTCTCGGTGGTCAACGACAAGGGAGAGAAGGTCGGCGTCCGCGTGGACACCCCGATCGTGGCCCGCCACTACACGGCCCGGTCGGGGCTCGTCTCGGCCAGCTTCGACCCCAACACGCGATCGGCCATCCTCCGTCTCCGTCGGCCCGGCCGGGTGGACCTGGAGGTCGTGGACGCGCTCGCGAGCGTCATGGACGGGGCGCTCGGTCGGATGCCGCGCGAGATGGTCGAGCACGTCTTCCTGGGCGGACTCGCGCTGGTGCGCGGCCGGTCCTACCAGGACGGCTGGACCAGCTGGGCAGCCAAGGACAAACCGCCGCCGCCCGAGCTGGACGAGATCCAGGTCCGGGCATCGCGCACCAGGCACCGACGGTCGCCCGCCTGGCTCCGTCGGCAGCTCGAGGCCGCCGAGAAGGAGATGGACCGGATCAACGCGAGCTGGCGGTCCGAGGTCGGCCTCCAGCAGCGAAAGATCGACGCGATCAGGGCGAAGCTCGCCGCGCAGGAGAATCCGTCGTGAAACTCAAGAACGAGACGCGCTACAACGGCCGCGACATCCGAGGTCTCCTGCTCGCCTGCGCCCGAGAGCGCGGAATCACGCTCGGGAACCGGACCATCACCGTGGTTCACGCGCCACTGCGCAGACAAGCGGCGGCCGGAGTTCGGAACACGCTCAAGCTGATGCGACCCGAGCGTCTGCACGACAACGCGATCGACGCGTTGGCCGGGGTCAGCGCTGACGAGCCTACGATGCCGCCCGGGGCGTTCCTCGACGTGTGCTCGATCATCGCCTGGTTCGTCTACGGTAGCCAGACGTGGTTCGACGAGCTTCCCGACTGGGCGGTCGGCCGCAGCGTGCGCTTCAAGCGGCAGGAGCCGAAGCAGGAGCGTCCCACGGGAATCGAGTACCACCAGAAGAAGCTCGCGGCCGAGCAGGCCAAGCTCGCCGAGTGGGAGGCCAAGCTCGAGCACGCCGAGCGGTTCGCACAGCGGTGGCGCAAGAAGGTCAACAGCCGCCGCGCGACCATCCGCCGCCTCAAGCGCGAGCAGGGGCAGATGGTCGAGCCCGGCGATTTGTAGGGCACCCGGTCACCAGACGAAAGCGAGGGCAGCCCGCACGAGCGAGCGCCCTCGTTTCGTCGGATCGGTTGGGCGGTTAGCCCTAGTAGATGCCCTGGACCTTCGCGTTGGCGTTGGCCGCCGACGTGGCGTCGTGGCTGTGACGACGGGCGGTCAGCCAGCCGTTCCAGGTCGCGCCCTCGACAGTGATGTTTCCGGCGCCGGTCTTCATGTGGAGCTGGAGCTGGTGCTCGCCCTTCGCCAGGCGGACGGTGCGCTCGAGAACGAGCGCGTCCTCCTGGTCGGCGACCGAAGGCATCGACTTCCGCACGAGGCCGTCCGCGAGCGGGGCCATGTCGGTGCCGTCCATGAAGAACGTCGCGTCGATCACGCCGTCCACCGCGCTGTGCGACAGCGTGAGGAACGCCTTGAGGTCGATGAGCATCTCGTCTTCCTCGACGGTGAACTTGAGCGATGCGATGAGGCTCGCGCCGGTGGTGTAGTTGAAGGCCGTGATGCCCGTGAGGACGACATCGGCAACGATCGGGGCTTCGCCGAGCATGATTCTCTCCTCGATGATCTCTTTGTCTGGTTTGACGCTTTAGGCGTGGAGGTTCAGCCCGACTGGCCTACGGCCTGCCGGTGTCCTGCTGGTTGAGGCCGAACTTGTAGTTGGCCGTGATGACCTGGTCGGTCAGGGCACCACCGCTGTTGTTGTAGAGGCTCATCCGGATGAACTCGCCCTCGCGGAGGGTGATGCCCGGGAAGCTCCGCACGGTGGTCGAGACCGTCGCGTGCGGCTCGCCCATCAGGTCGAGGAACGCGTCGCTGGCGGTCGGAAGCACGTCGGTCGTCTCGTTGACGATGAAGCGCACGTGGCCGGTGTCGGTCGGGGCGCCCGTGGGATAGTAGGCGGTGGCCGGACCCTGCACGCCCTTCTGCGCGGGAGGGAGGATCTTGCGGATCTCGACAGTCCGGCAGTAGACGTTCGCGAGCTTCAGCGTGGCGGGCAGCTCGACGGTGCAGTGCCCGGCGCTGAAGTCGTCCCGCGCGGGCGGCTCGACCACGTGATCGGACCCCTCCGCGTAGGGAACCTGCGCGGGCGTGGTCGTCTGCGGACGCGGAATGTCGAACGACGTCAGCGTGGTGTTCGGGAAGGTCTGCGTGACGACCTTCGTTGCCTGAATCCTGGTAACGGTCATCTCTTGCTCCTTGGAGACGGAACCTCTACGTCAGGGTGACATTCTAGGTCCGTCGAGTTGGGGGGTCAAGCCGATAAGAACTGGTCTTCCTGGGTCTTCCGAGGGTTCTAGTGGACTCTACGTGGTGTACTCGAAAGCCGCCACCAGCTCGCCCGCGTGGATGCTCATGTACTCTGCGGTTGCACCGGAGGTGCCCCCGGTGAGCGTCTCGGATGCGGTGAACTGACCGCTGACCTGGCTCACCTTCAAGAAGCCATCGCCGACGAGGCTGATCTTCGCGGTCGCGCCGCTCGTGCCGCCTGTGATGATCTCCTTCCGTTGGAATGGACCGCCAGTCACGGTACCGTGGTTGACCTTCGAGTCCCGCTGGCCGTTGGCGTTCTCGATCGAGACGGTCACGAAACCGTTCATGCAGTCGCTCGACGCCAGCGTCGCTCGCGCAGCCGAAGTGCCGCCGAGGATCTCCTCGCCATTGGTCATGTTCCCGGAGAACGTGTCGCACTTCATTGTGGCCGCCTCCTGAACCGTCGCTGTGTTCGAGGAGGTCTGGCCTGTGATCGTCTCGCTGTCGGAGAAGGTGGGCACGGTCGGATCGGCGTTGAGAGCGGCCGATGCGCTCGAGGTCCCGCCGGTGATCGTCTCCCCGTTCTGGAAGTCGCCGGTCACCGTCTTGATCATCAGGTAGGCCGCCTCAACCTGGGTGACCACGCCTGTCGCTGAGCTGGTCCCGCCAGTGACGGTCTCCCCCACCTGAAACGGGCCGCCGGTCACGGTACCGTGCGCCAGCTTCATGTGCATCTCGGCCACGAGGAGCCGGACCTTACCAGCTGGCGTGTCGCACGTCAGCGAAGTCGCGCTGCCCACGCTCACGCTCGTAGCCGCAACCCCATCGACCTTGACGGTCGGCGTCTCGACATCGAACGCGTGGCCCGTCAGCTCGATCGAGGTTCCGCCAGCTGTCCCACCGCTCTTGGTGGCGCCGAGCGAATCAACACGCGGCTTGCTCACGTTCGTGAAGTCGATGTTGCCATCGCTCGCGGCCGGTGTGCCGTCGTCGTGGACCACCGCCTCGCCGCCGCAGGTCGCGCACGTGAACTTGTGAGGCCCTGGGCCGTTCGCGTCGTCCTTCCACGCCTGGCAGAACTGCTCGCTCGTGATGTGGGCCGGTCGGTTAACCGTGAACAGAACGCCGCATCCGTAGGGGCACGAAAGCTGAATCTGATCGACTGCCATGTCTCTCTCCTGAAGCTGATTCTATTCTGACTATCGACGAAGCTGCCCTAGCCGGTCGCGTAGAAGATGCAGATACCGTCTTCGCCCGTGGCCCCGGTGCCTCCAGGTCCGCCGTCGTTGCTGCTGAATCCGTCGCCGCCTGCTCCGGCTATGCCCCCAGAACCGCCGTTAGCGTGGATATGCGAAGCGTCTACATTCGTTCCTGCCGTATCGTAGACGACGCGAAGGACTCCCCCTCCGCCACCACCCCCGCTGCCGCCGCCACCACCGCCGTAACCGCTGCCACCAGCGCCGTCGCCGTCGCCTCCGTCGCCTCCGCTCGCGCCGTCCGCAGAGATCCGACCTGTGGCATTGATGTCGAGGGTTCCGCCGACAAACACGTCAAGCTCGCCACCTCCAGCGCCAGAAGCTCCTCCGCCGCCTCCGCCTCCGTAGGAGCCACCACCATAGGGAGCATCACCGCCATCGCCACCATCACCGAGATCAGATACGGTCTGCGCACCAGGGGATCCGGCAATGCCTCCCGGCCCCACAGTGCCGATAGGTGTAGTCCCACCTTGTAGCGCACCACCTCCTCCTGCTCCGCCCCCGCCTCCGCCTCCGCCGAACAGCAGACCGAGCGAGTCGCCTCGGTCGTCGGCCAGGCGCGCGGCCCAGGTCGAATCCAGTGCTACGACAGCGGTGCCGCTTCCGCCGGTTCCTTTGGAGGCGGTTGCTCCAGTACCACCAGCAGCAAGACCGGCGCCGTCCAGGTTCGAGCTTCGATTGGAACCGTCTCCACCATCTCCTCCACCCTGCGCTGAAGGAGTACCTCCGATCACCCCGCAGCCACCTCCACCACCAGCACCACCAGCGGAGATGCACCCGATCCCGTCGCTCCCGTCCGTAGCGTCAGCGGCTTTGGATCCACCTCCCGTCGATCCACCCGTGTACTGCCGCCCGGCGGCGCCAGCCGTTCCAGCGGCTCCGGCTGTTCCTCGACCATCCGCCGTGATTGCGCAGCCCGCACCAATGTCGCAATCTTCCTGCACGAGGACTACGAGCTTGCGGCGAGCCGTGGCGATCAGCTTCGCGCTGGACGAGATCGTGAGGCTCCGGTAGTCCTTGCGCCCGTCAGCGTTCGCGTCGGCGACGATGCTCACGTCTCCGAGACTGCCGTCCCCGAACGTCGGACCCTTAGCCGCGCTCACCCCGTCATCGAGTTCGGTCGAGGTTGCGAACCCGCCTAGTCTGATTGCCATGTGACTCTCCTACGCGGCGTACTCGAACCCGTCAGTCAGCGTACTCCTGCCGGTCCAAGATCCCTCACCGTTCTCGATGGTGACGTCGACCGCTCCGGCGGCGTGAGCCGGAGTGTCGCACTGAAGGCTTGTCTTGGTCTGGTTCTGGATGTTTGTGGCGGCGACTCCGTCGAACTTCACCTCGACGTCGTCCAGGTCGAGGTTGTAGCCCTGGATCGTAACCGTGTCGCCGCCCGCTGTCCCCCCGGTTGCCGGATCGATAGAGTCGATAGCTGGCGTCGGACCATTCCAGTCTGGGTCGCTGTACCAGCCGTCGATCCGAGCCTCGTCGGTGTACTCGACAGCCGTAGTTCCGGCCGGAGGAGTCCACGGGGTCACGCCATCCCACACCGTGATGTTCTCGATCAGGCCGTCTGAATCACGGACTATTGCGTAGTTGCTCACGGTAATCTCCTAGTCGTAGACGTAGACGACGACTTTACCGGCGGCCCCAGAGCCGATGGAAGTCGAGCCACCACCACCACCACCGCCAGGTTGGGTGCCGTTGCCGCCGCCACCGCTGCCGCCATTGCCGCCGTTCACCGAGGAACCACCTCCCTGTAAGCCACCACCTCCCCCACCGCCGCCCCAAACAGAGCTACCGCCGCTGCCCGAGCCCACCGTGTCCTGGAAGCCGCCGCCCCCACCACCGCCAAACACAGAGTTGGCTCCGTTTCCTCCAGTACCGGCACCTCCGGCCCCGCCATCCACGCTCCCGCCTGCTCCCCCAGAAGGGCCGGACGCCCCGGCGGATAACTGGGCGCCACCGCCGCCTCCCACCGCCTGCGGGCCAGGCGCTCCAGAAGACCACGTGCCGCCTCCACCGCCATAAGCCGAAAGGTGCGCGCCGAATGTGGTCGTCCCTCCAGTCCCCCCAGTCCCTCCTCCAGGCCCTCCTCCTCCAATGGTCACGGTCTGGTTGCCTGATATGTCACCGAGGTTCATCCTGCGCTCGACGTAGCCTCCACCGCCTCCTCCAGACCCGCTACCTGGTGAGGTACCGCCGCCCCCGCCACCGCCGCCCCAAGCGCGGATCAGAACGATGCTGCCCACGGTAGGCTTGTTCCAGGTGCCGTTGCTCGTGAACTCCTGCACATCGACGGGGTCGGCCTTGTTGCCGACGTCGGTCTGAAGCGTGCCGATGTCGGAGGCGTTGTCGGAGATGTCACTCGCGTTCTGGGTAACATCGGCAGCGAGTCCGAACTTGCTGACGCTGATAACCATGTTAGCTCCTATACCTGGAAGACGGCTACCCAACCGTCTTCACCTGGTCGACCGGCGGCACCATCGCCGCCGGTTGCCTCCGAGCCACCGGCACCGCTCCCAGCCGCCCCGAAACCACCGCCGTCCGCAGTAACATCAGTGCCAACTACCAAGTTCGTTCCGCTACCAGCGTAGACGACCAACACATGACCTCCGCCGCCGCCAGAGCCACCTCCGCCACCACCTCCGCCGCAGACAGGATCACCACCAGCAGACGAGCTGCCCCCAGCACCGCCGTCTCCGCCGTTGGCTGAAATCCGACCTTGGCCAGAGGTCTCGATCTCCAGATCACCTCGACACCAGACTTCGAGAAACCCTCCACCAGCTCCTCCTCCTCCTCCTCCGCCACCCGAGGAGAGAGTGCCATCACTTGGCCCTACGTCTCCGTCCTCGCCGTGACCTACGTCAGCCCCGGTCTGTCCGCCAGCGTCTCCGCCGTCAGCGTCTGCGGTCGTTCCAGTGTTCTGTCTCGAAGCACCAGAACCACCTCCACCTCCGCCACCACCCTGTCCTTGGTGGAACAGTACTCGATTCTCTAGCCAGTTAGTCAGCATCCGAGCTTTGATGGTACTGTCGTATGCGGAGATCGCGGCGGCCTGGTTACCTGAACCACCAGATCCAACGCCGGTCCCTCCAGTGGAACCTCCAGTGCCGTCCAGAATCACTGAGGATCGAGACCCTCCGTCGCCACCGTCCCCACTAGTTCCGACAGAGCCTCCCACCCCTAATCCGCCACCACCCCCGCTGCCGCCGCCAGCAGAGGCCGTAAGACCATCGACGACGTCTGCCGAATCACCGCCCGGATCACCGGGATCTGATCCGGCAGTATCACCGCCAGAGCCGGTGCCTCCTGCACCCGCAGCCGAACCACGACCGTCAGCATGGATCGCTCCAGTACCTTTGATCAGGATATTCCCGAGCGTCTTGACGACCAGCTTCTGACCGGCAGTAGCTGCTAAGTAGTAGCCCGTCCTAACAATCAGGCTGTTGTAGTCCTTGATGCCGGACGTCTCTGTGGACGCAGTCGCTCCGGGACCGATGACGACATCCCCGAGAGAACCGCTGCCGAAGTTGAAAGCGGAGGATAGGGCGATACTCTCAACAGGCGTCTTCCCTTTGTCAATAAAGCTGGGCATCGTCCTACTCCTGCTTCACGAACGGTCGTCCAACGCGAACCCACTCGTCGGCGTCCACGGTGATCTCCATGACAACATGGAACCGGCCATCTCCCGAAGGTGTCGCGTCTGTGAGGTCTGTGTCGGTCAATGTGATCTCAGTCCTGCTCGTAGGTCCGGTTGTCAACGACGACGCCCCGTACTGGTTCGTATCACCGTTGCCCTCCGTGTAGACCTTCAGCTGATACTCACCACGTGTGCCGGTACTCGTGTAGCTGGCCTGAGCGCCACTCGTACCGCCGTTTAGCGTCCCTGTGAACGAGCCGCTAATGTCGACCATCCAGAGGTGAAGCGAGCCGACCTCGACAACGACCCCGCTACCAGTCGTTCCGGTAACGGTCTCACCGACCAAGAAGGGTCCGCTCGTGACCGAACCGTGAACGATCTTTGTGGGAGCCTGCACAGGGATCTTGATCTGCTTGACCGTCGTCTGGGTCAGAGCCATACGCCCTGCCCACGAGATGTTCACACGGTTCGATGAGCCGCTCGCAGCACGCCCGTAGAACCACTGCTCGAAGTCAACGTCGAGTTGGGCAGGCTCCTTATCCGCGCTGGCAGAGCCGCTGATCTGAGCGAAGTCCGTCTCGCTCAGGTAGCCCTCCGAAATGGAGATTACGTCGAAGCCGGTCGATGGGCCGACGCCGGTCACGACCGTGGCGTTGATCACCTGGAAGACGTCACTGTCTGCCGTGTCGTCGGGGTCTGAGAACGCCCGCCGCGCGAGCTTGATGACCAGTGTGTCGCCAGCTCCGATGTCGTTCGCGCTGATCGAGCGGATCACAACAGAGCGGTACGGATTCGTACTGGCCGCGCAGGTCAGGATGAACTTCTGGACCGCGATCGTGTCCACGTCGTTGCCCGAGACGTCGGCAATACTGCCCTCGGTCTCGAGAACGACGTCACCGCCCGTGCCCGTGTCGAGGGCGTAGGTCAGTCGAATGTGCAGGTCCGACATCCCGTCCCAGTGTTCGGGCACCATGCACTCGAACTTCTGCTCGTTGTCGGCCGCTCCGGCACTGTAGTCCAGGGTGTTGAAGTTGCCCTTGGTCCCAGACGCCGGGGCCGTCTCATCGGTGTCGGCGAAGAGCTGGATGTGCTGGAAGTGGTTCCGCGTGCCGACCTGGCCGGTGTAGGAGAAGTCGAAGCCGATGACCTGCCAGTTGCCGGTGTGGTCGTCGTCCCCGTGATCGGCATCGCGCTTCAGGCGAATCTGGATCGTATCTCCCGCCTGGAAGTCGACTGCGTCGATCACGATCGAGGCTGCGCTCGTCCGGTCCGGGTTCTGGTCCTCGCGAACCGTGAGCGTGACCCCTGCGGCCGTGTATGTGCCCGTGTCGATGGAGTTGTCCGACACGTCGATGATGTCGGCTTCCCACTCGAGCCGGATCTGGTTGTTCGGCGAAGAGACGGACGTCGCCATCGCGTAGGTAATGCTCAGGGTCAGGTCGCCCGAGTCGTAGTCGTCCGGGACCTTGAAGTCGAACTTGACTCCGTTGTCGGTATCTGGATCGAAGTCGAGCGTGTCGAAGTTGCCCTTCGTCCCGGCCGTGGGTCCGGTACCCCAGTCCTCGACAAACGGGATCTGCTTCGAGATCGTGCCGGTGACAGACCCGCCGCCTCCCCCACCAGGAACCTCGCCGTCTTGGATCAGTCTCGGCATGATCTACGCCCCCACGATGAAGAAGACGAAGCTACTGAGCCCAGGCGGCGGCCCTGTTCCGGCTGCCCACTGGAGCGACACCGCCTCACCGGCCGTGACCGGGTAGCCAGCCAGCGGCGTGTAGGCTTGCGGGTTCGTACCGACCACCGGAAGAGGGAGACCGAACGGAGCCGGGGTTGCAGCAACAGTCTTCCAGAGCTGGAAGATGTTCGAGGGATCTGGGGCCGTCACGACCCAGGCACAGCCCACAATGAAGCCGGTGATCGGAACCGGGTGGTCAGCTGGGAAGCCGGGATGCGCGCCGCCCCAGGGAATGCGGGTTGGAGTCTGGACAGCCGGGCCGGTAAAGTCCAGCGGAGTCATCGGCGTCGCGTCGAAACCGAACCCGATCTGGCACGTGGCGACGCCGGGGAGCGTCGTGTGCTCGATTAACGCGTGCTCGGCCTCGGTCTGGTAGATGTCCATGTTCCGCGACACGCTACACCGCCTTCAGGAAGGGCCGCCCCACGTAGAGGGTCTCGCCAGCGTCGATGTAAGCCTCCACCTTCACGATGACTCTCTTCTCTCCCGTGGGCTGGTCTTCCGACAGGTCGCTGGAGCCATCGATCGTAACTAATGTCCTCGAAGTAGGCGCCGTCTGCTTCGTCCCGTAGGTGCCCGTGTACTGGTTCGATCCGCTGGCACCGTCCATGCGCACGTCGACCAGGATCTCCGATCCTGAGGTCCCCTTGATCGGGATCTTGATGTCGCTGATCGTCGTCTGTCGAGTATCAAGCCTAGCCTCGTAGTAGGCATCCACCCGTCCACCAGCGACCGTGGACTCGAACTCATCGTAGACCTGGAAGTCGGTCGCGTCGTACACGGTGTCCGCGTCCACACCGGAGGTCGAGATGATGTCAAAGACGCCGAAGCCCATCTGGCTCTGCGCCTGAATCGCTTCCGTCAGGGACTCGTTCAGAGCGCCAACGATGCTCGTGGCGGTGAAGCCGGATAGCGCCTCCTGGCCGGACTCGTTGAGCGTGATGGAGCTGCCGCGTGCGCCGAGTGTCAGATCCACACCGCTGGGCGACGTAAGCGTCAACGCACCGGCCGCAGTGAGCGTGAGGGCGGTATCCCACGTGACAACGCTGCCCTGGGCGATACCGGACTCGTAGTTGATCAAGAGCTGGTCGCTTTGCTTCCTGATCTGGAAGTTGCTCCCAGCGTCCGACGATCTCCACGCGCCGTTGTAGTAGGCGTCGAAGGAGACGTCCATGTTGTCGTGCTGCCACGTGAAGACCTGCATCAGCGGATAGACATCGGCCCCGGTGACGAACGTCTGGTGCGGTCCGTCCGCACTGGCGTCGCTGCCGTTGATCTCTAGCTTGCTGTATGCGGTCGTACCGGGAGCGGCAGGTCCGATCGCGACATCGCCGCCAGCTGCGATAGTCGCCCTCGTCGTCGAGGTGGTCTTCAGGACGATCGCGCCCGCTTCGCCAGTTGCGATCGTCAGATCCCCGGTACCTCTGTGGGAGATCTCGGAGTTCGTGTTCGGGCCACCGCCGTATCGTCCGATCCTCAGCCCGTACGAGGAGTAGGTGTCGTCCCCAATCAGATTCAGCCAGGCTTCCCGACTGCTAGACGAGTTCACGCCAACGGACACAGCGGCGTTCGTGGCAGCGGTAGCCGACCCGATCAGCAGATCGCCGCATCGGAGATCGGTCAGCGCTGACAGTGCCCCCGTGGGAGGCGTCGTCCCCCCGCTGGTATCGAACAGGCCCAGCTCAAAGCGGTCGTTGACCTCGTTCCAGAGGATGAGGGCGTCGTCGCCGGTCACACCGCGCTCGAATGCGACCCCCGCCTCGTTGCCGTCGTTCCCGTCGTTGAGGATGATCAGCTCGTCGGAGACGGCGAGGTTCGCGGTCGAGATCGTGGTCGTTGTGCCAGAGACCGTGAGGTTGCCCATGACCTCGGTTGTCTGGCCGCTGCGGCCCAGCTCGAGCTTGGTCGCATTGGTCCCGCCGATGTAGACCGTGCCCTCGGTACCGCTGGTAACTCCTCCAGCATCGATAGTTATGTTACCCGAGCCGCCGGAGGTGCTGCCCCCGGCCCCTGAGGTGAGCGTGATCGCGCCGCCGGTGCCCGTAGCCCCGCCCTGGCCCCCAGTCAGACCAGCGGCTCCCCCAGCTCCGGTCCCGTTGCCAGCTCCGGCCGTCACACCGAGCGCTTGCCCAGCTGTGTCGGTGGTCGAGGCCGCGTTGCCGGTCAGGCCGCCTGCCGCGAGCCTGGAGCCCGCGTCTGTGACCCAGCCCACGTCGATCTCGGCGTTCTCTCCGTCGAGCGCGATGTTGAAGACCTCGCCGGAGCTGTAGACCCCGGCGAGCGCCTGGCTCTGGTCGAAGGCGAACCGGGCAGCGCTGGCCAGGCCGACGACCAGGTCCCCGGTACTCAGAGCCCCCGAGGTAGTGCCGATGTGGAGCCCACCTGCGAACTTGTCGGCGACGTTGGCCTTGCCGATCGTCAGACCGGCGTAGTTCGTCCCCCCTCCGAGGGTGAGCGAGGTGACGTCAGCGTCCTCGTAGAGGGAGACGGCTCCCGAGGCGCCGCGCTCTAACGTCGCGACGTTGGTGAGCGTGTCGGTCGGCTCCAGCGGAGCCGAGTAGCCGTCCGACGTGTCCGGTCCGTATGGTGCGCGAGTTGCCATCAGAACACGTATCCCATCAGGTCAACGTCGGCGAGCTGGGAGGTGCCCGTCGCCCCCTCATCGACCCCTAGTCTAATGGATACAAGGGAACCGACGCGACTACCTCCTCCATCGGCCGCGAAGACGTAGGCCAGGCCGGACGCGGTCAGACCGTAGAGGCGGCGAGGGGTGAAGATGTTGTCTTCTCCCGTGTTCGTTCCCAATCCCACCTTGGCCGGAACCGAGATACCCGTCGCCGATTTGCAGCGGATCACCAGGTAGCGGATGATCGCCGTCTGGTCTTCCCCTGCGGTAAAGAGATGGTGAATGCCTTCAGCCGTGAGATCAACGTTGTCCTTGCCGCCGATCTTGCTAGTACCGATGGCCGTGAGCACCGATCCAGGTGCCAGCATCTTCCCGGTGGGGTCAACGTCGGCGTCCAACTCGGCGCTGACGGGAGGGCCTTGCGCGTAGTCAACTGCGCCGACCGTGTCGACCAAGGTATACGCCGGAGGCCCTTGCGCGTAGTCGACCGCACCGACCGTATCCGCCAACACGGAGACGGGAGGCCCTTCGGCCCAGGTCGACTCTAGAGCACCGCCTGCCCTGGATCCGGCACCACTAGTCCGAGACCCGTCTGCAAATCCGCCTGCCCTGGATCCGGCGTTGCCCACAACCTACTCGATGTAAGACAGAACCTCGAACCGTCCGCCGATGAAGGCGCCGTCCGTAAAGAAGTCCCAGGTGATCGTATAGGTCGTAGCTCCGTCCGCGCTCACGTTGGTGACCGTATTACCGCTCCTCGTCGCTGACCCTCCGGTTGCAGACCCGGTCAGGGTGCATTGAGACGTGGGGGTCTCCTCTTCAAGGGAGTAATAGAACTTGACCGTCTTGGTCCCGCCGCCCCAGGCTTTGAACGAGATGGTCAGCCCGCCAGTGCCTTGAGCGAGACCTGTAATCAGGACGTTCGGTTCGCTGCTGGTCCAGGCACGCTCGCCAGCCGTCTGGTTCGCGTCCGGCATGGAAAGCTCGCCAGAACCGAGCGATGTCCCGTCGCTCATCAGCGTTGATTCGCCTTCCCACACATAGTGCAGGACGGCAGCCGAACCGTAGTTGAGCGAGAAATAGAAGTAGACGTCTGGGCTCGTGGGATCTGTGTCGTTGTCCTTGACTACCCACCACCTGGGGTAGTCGGTTGCTTGCATACTACCCTGGCGATACGCGCTTGGGACCACAGGGTTGGTGATGTTCGTCTCGGTGAACGTCGAGCCGCTTGGCGCCAGTTTGAAGGCATAGAGCCCGCCGGTAGACACGCTGGTGCTAGCTCCGCGCACAATACAAAAGATGTTCGTCCCGTCTGACCAAGCCGCGTAGTGGTCTCTGTTCGGATTGGAGCCGTTTCCTCTCAACAGACCAGTGCCTACGACAGTGGACCCGATGTTCTGAACCGCAACGAACGCTCCCGATTGAAACCGCCAGAGGGTGATGTAGTCCTCTGCGTTGTTGATGGTCCTGGCCCCTATCACGTAGAGGTCGTTGTTGAGAATTACGAATGTGCTGGCGGTGCCTCCGCACGTAGAGCCAGATGTGCCTGGAAGCGTGTGGACAACTGCGACGCTATTCGCAGGATCCCAGGACATGACCTTGGGTGGATTTTGAGAGCCAACCATCCAGAAGAGGTCCCGCCAGACGAAACACCCGCCGATGTAACCCATTCGGAAGAGATCCCCGCCGATCTCGTCAATGCCGGTGTTGTTGTTGCTCCACGAGCCTCCGAGAGGAAGGCGCACGTCCCAGATGTTTCCGGCCGACCGGCGGTGCAGTCCGATCAAGGTAGGAGTGCCACTCACGTTGATGATGTAGAGACCTGTTCGCCTCTCGTCGTCACCTGTGTCGTAGGAAGGAACTGCGTAGTCGGAGTCCCAGTTGCCGGTCCCGGAGTTGTACTTGTAGATCGTGTTCCACTGCCAGCAGTACAGATCACCGCCAAACTCCACAACGCTGTTGCAGGGGAAGACGACTGCCCCGAGATCTTCCAGCGTCCCGAAGTTGTTCCCTACCTGCGAGAGCGTCTTACCGTTCAATGCCCGGTAAACCTGCGGACTGGTACCTCCATACCTGCGAGAGCAAAGATAAGGTGGGGCAGCCATCGTCTACTCCTCGATCCTAGCCCTGTCCGGTGTTCCCTGATCCGTGGCGTGCATTTTGACTCCACCAGTAAGAGTGATCTTCCGCCCCATTACGGTCGCTTCTACTCGATCCTGGGCGCGAGGTTGGCGTACTGACCAATCGACAGCCCGTCGGAGAAGAAGTCCCAGCCGACGGTATACGTAGTTGAACCGTCGGCGCTGATGTTCTCGACCTGGTTCCCGTTTCTGGTTGCGCTGCCGCCCGTCGCCGTCCCGGTCAGGGTCGCCAGGGCGGTCGGCGGACCCTCCTGCCCGTTCACGTAGATCTTGACGATCTTGCCGGTATCACCGCCATACGCCTTGAACGAGATCGTCATCCCGTCTGAACTCTTCGTGATGCCGGTGATCTGGACGTTCGGTACACCCTCGGTCCAGACGCGCTGTCCTCCGCCATCCTTCGACTGCGATGGAGCGAGCCCCCATGCACCGATGGCGCCCACATAGGTCATCAAACTGCTAGGACCGTTCCACTTGTAGGTCACCCAAGAGTCTTGGTCGCGACGACCGTTGATGAAGAAATATGTCTCTGGGTTGGTCGGGTCCGTGTCGAAGTCTTGGAAGACGTGAATGCTGGGATGGTGAAGGCCGCTACTGGAAGACTGGAATGGACTGACCGACGTGGTGATCCTGACCTCGTCGGTGCTCATGTCGATATAGTCGCCCGTGGCGTCGTACTCGTAGATTTCCAGGTGGCTGTAGAGGTCGCCCGAGCCCGTCAGGCGGCCCCACACGAAGGCGTAGAGCTTGCCATCGATGTCTACCAGTTCAGGCATCTTCTCGTCAGGACTGTTCGCATAGATGTGCTCGACACGGACGCCGCCCGGGTTGGAGTTAACGCCGATGTAGGCGAGGCCAGACGAGGTCCAGCCTGCACCGGTGAAGCGGTACATGTGGGGCTGCGTAGGACTCGTGTGGAAGTACAAGAGCATGTAGAGAACGCCCTTGTGCACCGCGAAGGACACACCAGATGGCGACAAGTTCTGCGTGCCCAGTGACGACCCTGAAGGATCCCACCACCAGACGTAGGTGCCGCCGCCGGAGCTAGCGCAGAAGACGACGTTCCTGTAGATGAAGACCTCCGACTGACTGGGGGATACCACGGACAAAGGCAAGGTGGTCTCAGACCACGAATCCGTGTTGCCGTTGTACATGAGGACCACGTTGGCGCCGTAGAACCCGATCAGTGAAGGAACACCGTTGATCTCGATGTGGTACAGGCCGGAGTGGTCGGAGTTGGGCGTGCCTATGGTCGTGGTGTGCGCAACGTCCCAAGAGTCGGTTGCGGTGTTGATGCTGTAGATGATGTTCTTGACCCAGACGAACACCTTGTTCCCAAACCGGACCATGTGGTTCAGCGGCTTCCGCTGATACTGGTAGTTCAGCCCGCTCTCGCCTTGGGCCGAGCCGATGTCCACGTTGTCGTCTGGGATCTCAGACAGCGCGGTTCCGGCGAGCAATCGGTAGCCGGTGGCCTCTCCGCCGCCGTTTTCGAGCCGAGCGAACAGGACAGGCGGAAGCGCCATTACTCGATCTCCTCAACGGTCGCCACTTTTACCTCTCCGGCGAGCGCAAGGACGATTTGATCGTCCTCCGCTAGATCAGAAGCAGCCTTCGTAGCTCCGCCCACGAGTGTCACCAGTGTGGTGTTGGCGAAGTAGACTTCGGAGTCGTCTACGTCAACGAGAGTGATCTTGATCGCCATCTCGCCTAGACCTCTTCGACGTCGGTGACCTCAACCGGCATGTGCCCATCGGGGAAGATGCAGACCAGGTCCCCGACCTCGATTGACGAGGCGGCCACGAGCCCCCCAGGCGTCCGCACCTGATCGCTGGCGGTCATCTCCGCGCCGCCCTCAAGAGTGAGCTTCCAAGCCATGTCTACACCGCCCCATATCCCAGCACGTCAGCTGCCAGGGTCATCGAGGTCCCCACGGCTGCTTCATCGATGCCCAGCTTGATCTCCTCACCTGCGTCGGCGATTCTCCTGATCCCTCCCTGTGGGAACTGGAACTCATCGCCGTCCGCGAGCAGCCCGTAGCACCGCTGCGACGTGAAGATGTCGTCGGCGCCCGCTGCGATTCCGACCCCGGCCTTTGGCGCAGTAGTGATGCCGCTGGCCGCCGTACACCGGAGCACGACCCCGATGACGACCACTTCCTCGCCGGTGGGCACTGTATAGAGGGATGTCTCGGTCTCCGACAGCGCGTTGATGCCGGACACGGTCTCGAGGACGAACGGAGCCGCCACTGCTTGGCCGAACGCCCTCGTCCCGTACCGCCTGAGCAGCTTCAGGGACGACATCTGCTAGCCTCCCTACCCCTGGGCCGGTGCCCGCGCCTTCTCCCAGAAGAACTCGCCGGTCTTGTCGTCCTTCGTGATGGACCGCCCCAGCTCGAACTTGCGCTCCTTGACAAGCGACTGGTTCTCCTTCGCGCTGTCCTCGATCTCCATCGTGAGGATCCGCTGATTTGCGACGCCCAGCTGGGTCCGCAGCTCGACGATCTCCTTCTCCCTCGCGAGCAACTGGGTGCGCAGCCGATTGGCGTCTTCCCTGGCCTGGTGAAGCTGCACTCCCAGATAGTCCAGCTCGGTGGCCGGGATCCGATCGTCCGCTTCCTTCTTGTCGGATCCGTCGTTGTTGCCCCCAATCTTGGGGACCTTGGGACCCTTGGGAGCGTTGTTGGGAATCGACTGCAACCTGCCCTGCTTTCCTCGGCTTGGCATGTCTCTCTCCACTGAAGTTGAAGAACCCAGGGGGCCGGTAGGATCGCCTCTGCCCTACTCGGCCCCCAGAAGAAGCCTAGTCTCCTAGACGACGACCCGGGAACCGAAGTGAATGACGCACTCGAGCGCCTCACCATCGGTCGTGGCGCCGCCCGCCTCGGAGTCGTTCGCGAATCCGACCTCGTAGACCGTATCACCCGTCCCAGACGGGGCGACGTTGGTCACGCGGCCGGTGACGGTCGAGAGGTAGATCACCTCGCCGGGGAGGACGTTGAGCCCGACCTCGAAGGCCATGTTGGTCACGCCGCCCAGGACGACCTCGCCGGTTCCGGCCGCGCCGACCGTCTTGACGAAGCCGATCACATCCGACGTGGCGACCGCGTCGGCGTCGCACTCCGAAGCCGTGTCGAGCGCCGACACGTAGCACGGAGCCCCGACCGTGAGCCCGGTCGTGGCGAAGGTCGTGGTGATCATGGTCGCGGCCGAGGACGTGCCGCCCGCAACCTCGTTGATCGCCTCGATGATCGTCTGTGCCGTAGTAGCGAGCGCAGGCCCGGTCCCAGCAGCCGTCAGGTAGTACTGGGTCGTCCCGGAGGTGAAGGCCACACGGCCAGGGTTCCCCTTGGCTCCGGCACCGACGATCGCTCCTGCGTCCGCAGCAACGATCAGAACGTCGCCACCAGCGCCCGAGGTCGAACCGGCGTTGTTGCCTGAGACCCCGCCAACACCAGACGTGATCGTGAGCGCGCCACCCGCGCCGCCATCCTGCGGGTTGTCGTCGCCCGCACCACCGACACCGGCCGTCAGACCGATCGCGCCACCGACACCACCAGCCGCAGCCGCATCGGCCGCTGCGCCAGCGCCAGCCGTCAGCGCGTACGGGTTACCCGCCGTGGTGGACCCGGCCGTCTGGGTCTCGTTGAGCGTGATGGTCCAGTCGAACATGGTCCAGGTGGAGTCGCCATCGGCGTCCACGCCCAGTCCACCGGTTCCAGTCTCGAGCGCGATCCCGTTGGCCCCGACGTTGTTGCCGATCGTTGTAGTGCGCTCGCCCTGGCCGCCGATGTTGATCGCCTGATCGACGTCGTCGGCACCGATGCTGATCGTCCCACCAGAGCTGTCGATGGTGACCGCACCGGCGGTGTTGACGTCGAAGGCGCCGCCCGCCGTAAAGGTCATGGCTCCGGTGCCGCACTGGATCGTGGTCGCGCTCGCGCCCGTCGTGCTGCCCAGGGTGACCGTGTGAGCGTTGGCCGTGGTTCCGAGGTTCAGGCCGCCCGTGCCGCACTCGATGGCGGTTGTCGAAGCGCCAGCTGACGCGCCAACCGTCACGGTCTTGGCGTTGGCGGCGTCCACGCCCAAGCTAACCGAGCCAGTGGTCCCGCTGTCGAGGACCAGGTTGCCGGTCGTGGTCGTGACGATGTCGAGCCCTGCGTCCGCCGTGATCGTGGCCGCGCTGGTCTCGATCCCGGTGCCGTCGAGGCTGAGGACCGCACCTGTGGCCGCGACCGTACCTGCGCCATCGAACGTGACGCCAGTGCCATCCAGCAGCAGGTTGAGGATCTTGAGATCCTTGTAGCCCGCCGTAGTCACGTCCGAAGGCGCGCTGTTGGCTCCGTTGTTCGAGGCGAACAAGCCCAGCTCGAAGCGATCGTTCGTCTCGCTCCAGAGCCAGATCGCGTCGTCCGCGCTGGTCGTACCGCGCTCGACCACGATGCCGGAGTCGGCCGCCGCCTGGGCCGACGAGTCGCCCCGGAGGATGATCAGGTCGTCCGCAACGGACAGGTTCGTGGTCGAGACCGTTGTGGTCGTTCCGTTGACCGTCAGGTCGGTGATCGTCACCGTAGCCGGGATGTTCACAGCGGTCCCGGTAGCACCGATCGCGATCGTGTCACCGGACCCCATGCCCGTGCCGATGTTCAGCGCGGTCATGGTGGCTACGGTGGCGAGGTTCAGGGTAGTCAGGGAGGTCATCCCCGAGTCCTGCCCGATGTCGATCTGCGTGACGTTGTCGGCAGCAGCGCCGCCGAGCTGGATCGACGTCGAGTTCGTGTCGTCACCGATCTTCATCGCTCCAGCGGTGGACCGGACGATGCTGCCGATGACGGCATCGTCCGTGTCCGGGAGCACTTGCATGTGCGCCCGAGAGGTGCGCTTGACGAGAGTTGCAGTTGCCATCTCCTACCTAGCCTCCCTGGGTCCTGATGAGTTCGCCTTCCGCGACGACCTCAGCGTTCTTGAGAATGTAGACCACGGAGAGCGTGTCCGACCCTCCGTACTTCCGGGTCGCCCCGGACCAAGTGTCTGCGGTAACCGGCGTGTCGAGCGTCACCTGGTAGCGAGTGTCCTCGGCGGCCGTGACCGTACCAGCCCGCCATGAGTGGGTCTTGTCGGCCCTCACATCGACGAGATCGTCCACGTCGTAGTCTGCCATGCTTCCTCCTACAGCACCTCGAAATCCCTGCCGGGCTCGATGAACAGCTTCGTGGTGCTAACAGCATTCCCGACCTCACGCAGCGCGTGACCTGGCCCTGGGTAGTTGGGGTTTCCGGTGTCGTCAACGCGAACGATCTGGCCCGGCGAAGACGCCAGGACGTAGAGCCCACCGACCGTGAGGCCGGTGAAACCGTCCATGTCGCCGTGGAGCCTGACGCGGCACTCGCCAGCGCCGGGGTCGTCGATGGCAATCACTAGCCCAATGGCGGTCTCGGCGGTCGTGATCGACGAGGCATCGGCCCGGTCCACGGTGCCGTCGCTCTTCTGGTAGACGACATCGCGGATCTGCACTCCGCCCGTGTAGTTCCGAATGACCTCGGGCAGACCGGCTGCGGCAGAGCCCGACTCGATAGCCTTGTCGATGGAAAAGACCATAGTCCTACTCGTGCCTCACCCACGGGCGGCTCACGTAGAGTTCCTCGGTGTTGTCGAGGTGAGCCTCGACAACGACGTGGTAGATCTCGTTCGCGGTCGTGGCCGAGAAGTCGCCGGGGCTGGTCAAGACGATCGGAGTAAGCGTGAGCGGCGCCGCCACGGGCGATCCGCCGCCGCTGTTGTCGTAGATCGGTGTGGCCCCGCCCGTGGCCGTATAGATCTTCAGCTTGTAGCGTGGGCTGGGGCCGACTCCCTTGATGAAGATCCGCACCGACTTCAGACCGTTGGCCTGATAGGCCGCGATCCGGCCCTGGTAGGCGACGTCGAGCTGCTTGCCGTTCGATGTAGCGTAGATGTGGTCCATCGCGTGGAAGTCGCCGCCGAACGAGGGATAGGCCGTGTCACCGAAGATGTCGATGTCAGCTGGTTGGCTGAAGACGCCCAGCTCGAGGAACTTCTCCTCCGTCTGGACGGTCGTAAACCCGCCCTGAGCAATGTTCGTGAAGGTGATCGTCACCGCAACCATACGGAAGTTCGCGGGCGAGTTGCCCCCGACCGCCACTCGGCGAGCCAGCTTGAGGGTGACGAAGTCCCCGCGCTGGAGGGCCGTGGGCGTCAGCTCCCTGATGATCGTGGACCGATGAATGTTCGTGTTCGCCGGAACCAGGAGATCGGCGTTCACGATCCCGATGGGAACAACCGCACCACCGATGGACATGATCTCGCCCTCGGTGGCCATACGGACGGTTCCGCCAGCGCCGGTACTCATCGCGTAGACGACGCGCAGGGCCGGTGGCGTGATCTCGTCCCACTCGTCCGGGATGTGGAAGGAGAACTTCACCTCGGTGTCGGAGCCGGTCGGGAACTCCTCGGTATCCGTGTCCGTGCCAATCGTGCCGGACGTTGGAGCAGGCTCGTCGGTCGAGCGGAGCGCCTCCACGTGAATCGTGCGTGCGCGATTGGTGATCTCGCTCTTGTAGCGGACCTGGTAGGCAATGAGCTTCAAGGCCCGGGTGTCGGTCTCGCCGCCCCACGTCCCGATCCGCTGCATGAAGATCTGGAGCGTGTCCCCGCGCGTCACGTTGGCGGCCGGGATCGCGAAGATCGATTCCTGGTCGATGTTCGTGGTGACCAGGGGCGCGAAGTCGTAGTCCACGGCTGAGAGAAGCGTCGTGCCGCCAGCGTCGATGTCGTGGACCTCGGCCTGCCCTCGCATCCGCAGGTTCCCGGCCGTGCCGACACTGTCCATCCGATAGACGACCAGGACCGTGAGATCGCCGCCCGCGTAGTCGTCCGGGACCACGTACTCGAAGCGCTGGCCGGTGTCCGACCCGGCCGGGTGGTCCAGAGTGTCCGTGTCGGTTCCGGTCGTCCCGGGGGTCGCGGGCGTGATCCCCGACGCGTTCCTGACGAAGACGGGCGCGTAGGTCGCGTCGGCTGTCAGCGCACCGCTACCAGTACCAAGCGAGGCGAGTTTGCCGAACCCGTCGATCGTCATCGTGACGCCGTCGACCAGCACCTCGGCGACGCCAGCGGTGATCTTGAGCGCCTTGTCCTCGTCCATCGTGAGCTTGCCGATGGTGCCGCCGCCCGAGCCTGACGTTGCGACCGGCACCACGATCCCGATCTGGTTCCACTGGGTCGCGTCCGCGTCCCAGGCGTACTGGAGATCCTCGGCAAGGACGAGGTGCTGCTCGCCGGGATCGAGGGAGGCCAGGGCTCGGCTGATCCCGAAGTTCCTGGTCCCCGGGTCGGCGGCCGGGAGCGCGGTCAGCGACTTGTTTCCGTAGTCCAGGTCGTCGGGGATCGTCCCGTAGTCCACGACCTGGCCGTTCGTGGTCGAGCCGTAGAGGCGGTCGTTGTCGCCGTCATCGGGGATGAGCTTGCGGATCACGACCACGTTGGGCGCAATCGAGGTCAGGTTCGTGTGAACGGCGGCTCCCCAGTAGGTAGAGTCCGTGCCGATCTGGGACGCCAAGTTCGCGTGCGAGGTCGGAACATCGCCGCCGATCTGCACCTCGAACGGAGCTGCCGCTGCGGCCCGCCACGTGAAGGTCTCGGCGCCATCGGTGTCGTTCTCGATGATGAGCGTCTGGCCGTCAGCTGGGAGACCGGAGAGCGCAAAGACGATCGCGGGCTGGATCCCGTCGTTGACGCTGTCGAGTTGGGTCGCGGTGAGCAGCACCTCCTTCCAGCCAGCCTGGCCCGCCGCAACCTCATGCTTGTAGGCGACTTCCGCGTCTCGGCCGGGATCGGTGAACTTGACCACGCGATCGACCGTGGCGGGCTCGTCCCAGTCCATGATGAGCTTGCGGATCGCTGACGCATCTTGCAGCTCGACAGTGGATTGGAGCCTGGCGTCGGTGAGGGTCTTGTCGCTCTGGATGTCGAGTACTTGCTCAGTGGGGAAGGGCGGCATCTTGCTCGACTCCTGTCCGTCCGCTACGAACGGGCATTATACAAAGCGCGTCCCGGCGTGCCCTTCTGTCTATCAGGACGGGTCGATTGAGCGCAGCTCCGCCCGGCCGTCCTCAACGACCACGTAGGTCATGTGCTCCGGGCCGAAATCGCCTGTGTTCACCAGGATCTTCTCGCCGTGCTCCTCGCGGGTCGTAGGGACGTGGGTATGGCCGATGAGGACGATGTCCCCGTCGAGGTCGGCCGCCGCCTTGCTGTGGATCGGGGCAACGTAGCTCGACCGCCCCGGTCCTCGCTCGGCATACGAGTACCGGAAGCTCCTGGTGATCGAGACACCCGGGCCAGCGAACCAGCGGGCAACGCGGTCGGCCAGTCGAGAAGCCCACGCACCGAACCTGGACGGAACACCCTCAAACTCGTCGTAGGTATCTCCGTGCGCTGCGACAACCCACTTCCCGCCCGAGCTGAAGCGATAGTAGGGCCAGACGGTCTGGAACGAGTTGAGGTAGCTGAGGCCGCGAAACGCGTCGTCGTGATTGCCGGGAACGTAGGTGACGGTGCACTCGGCTGCCTCGAGCACCGCCAGCACCGCTGCGTGCATCCTCGCGATCTTATGGAAGGGCGCGGCCCACAGATCGAAGACGTCGCCCAGGAGGACGATCTGCCCCCAGTCGCCCCGGTGGATCAAGTTGCAGAGTTCTCCGTCCGCTTGGGGGAGGCGTCCGGGGGCTCCGAGGTGAAGATCGCTGACAACGAGGGTTCGCATGGCACGCTCCGAAAAAGCTCGGAACGCTCCAGCACGGCTGACAATCCCGCTGGCGATACGTCGTCAGGGCGGAGCGCGTCTTGGGGTTGGTCGAGCCGGAGTTGCACCTCGTTCAGCCACCTTGCCACCAGCTCAGAACAGAACATCTTCTCTGGGGTATCCTCCACTGGGACCGTCACGCCATAGAGCTTGGCGACGATGATCCGCAACGCGAAGCTGAACGCGCCCTTCCAGTCGTAATCCGCGCCCAGGTTCTTCCACATCTCCCGGAACGCGGCCCTTCCGATGACCTCGTGCTGCTCGACCATCTCGTAGGCCGCGACCGGCCGGTTCAGCTTGTCCCACCGCGACGGGTGGACCAGGCCGATCCCGTGCGCAGTTGCCTCGAAGACCATCCGCTCGCCCTCGAACAGGCCGCGTCCCATGATGTGCAGGGACGCGTGGCTGGCCGGGTAGCCCGTCCCGATCTTGATCAACCACGAGGACAGGTGGAACGACCTGGGGGTCGAGAGGACTACGACGATCACAACAGGTCGTTCGGGTTCGTGGTGCTTCTGCGGCCGAACTTCATGCTGAACTGGGCGACGATGCTGCCCGATGTCTCGCGGTGCAGGAAGAACCGGCACTTCCAGTGCGGGAGGAACTTCTTGCCGCGAACGTTCGGCGGGCAGCAGTTCTTCCCGGTCACCGCCGCCAGACCGAGTCGGTTCGCCTGGCGGACGAGCGGCATTGCCACGTCGTAGAGATCATAGGCGCCGTCTGGAGCCCCCGGATTGGCGACCGGCGTGATCGACGGATCCTCGTCCGGGTCCCAGTTCCAGTAGCCGGTCTGCGGTGTGCTTGCGCTCGGCACCGGAACCAGGCCCGTGTTGATCTCACCGGCGGTCAGCGCTGACCCATCCACGTTCCAGTCGCCGTCGTTCCCGGGCGCTGGCACGATGATGTTGAAGCCCATGCCGGTGGCCACCTTGTTCGCGTTGCCGTCGTGCGTGCCGGTCCGGTCCTCGGGCGCACTCGCGGGAGCGTAGGCCATCATCGATGCCCAGTCCCCCTTGCCGATCGTCCCAATCACGCCGATCTCGCCACCGACGATGTACTGGTGCGTGAGGTACTGGCCGTCCAGCGTCTCCGTCTTGGGGCCGCCATCGTAGGTAGCCTCGATCTCGATCTGGTCACCGGCACCGATCAGCCCGCCACCGAGATCGTCGAAGGCCCCGGTCAGGTAGAGCAGGTAGCTCGGCGGAATGACGTCCGGGTTGAAGATCGGCGTCTTGTTCGTCGTCTGCGGCTGGTTCCAGACGGTGCTTTGGTCGTCGTTGACGATCTTCGTCACGCCCGCTTCGAGCAGAACGGCGCCAGAGTGCGAGCCGATGATGCTCTCGTCGCTGGCTGGCGAGACGCCCCCGTACAGGATGCCTTCGTCAGTGCTGTCCAACTCGGCCTTGAACCAGACGGAGCACGCGGCGCCCGACGCTGTGATGTAGTCCACCGCTGTCTTGATGGGCGACTGGCGGATGTCCTCCAAGAGACGTGGGATGTTCACCTTCCCGTTTGGGAAGTCCGTGGCAATGACGAACGGGTATTCGGTTGAGGGCATTGAAACTCCTGCTACGCCACCGTTCCAAAGAACGGACTGTTCCACCGCTGGAGGGCGGGATACCTGAGTACGATGATGACGCTCTCTGCTGCCTGGAGCGTGATGCCGTCGGGGGAGATCCCGCCGTTACGGCAGATGGCCGAGACCGACCGCGTCCTGACGTCCGCGACCCCGGCGATGTGGTGGTAGCCCTGGTCGGCGCTGCCATTGCGGCTGATCCGATGATTCGTGAGCAGCACGGCGGAGGAGTCTTCTGCGATCACCCCGGACTTGCGGCCCGATCCAGTCGTGTCGCCCGAGATGCGCATGGACTGAATCACCAGGTACTCCCGCTCCTCTGACGGCGCAGTTGTGGTGATCGCGTTCTTCTGCACGTAGGACGTGGACGTGGTCGTCGTCTGCGCAGCCTCAAGGTCGTACTGCACCAGGTCCCACACGTCTTCGCGGAAGGTCATCAGCTTCCGGTACCTGTGCTGACTACCCTCCGTGCCCGAGGCGCTCGACGTGAACCGCAGACTGATGGTCTGCGAGCCGCTACCCAAGCTCTCACGATACGCTGTGGAGAAGGGGCTCCAGCAGTCTCTCGCGTTCGAGTAGTGGACGCCGGACGGCGAGTTCGGGTGCTGAGTGCTATCGGCCCCGAGCACCCAGATCTGTGCTGTGCTCCCGCCCGGAGCTTCCTGGATGGACGCCTTGCCAAACACGAAGTAGTTGCCAGCGCTCGACGGCGTGAAGGTGAGAGCCTGGATCTGCTGATTCACCCCCGTGGTCTGAACGGTTGAGTTCGACCGAGCGAACTGGAGATCGGCGCCATGTGGTAGCCGGGCCGCCACCACGCGCAGCTGGCTGACGTACGTGGTGCCTGCGGCGGCCCGGAACTGCGGCTGGATCACCTGGTCGCCCGTGACCCCGGTAATACGGTCGAAGATCAAGAACCCCGCGCCGTTCGGCGTGGTGGTCGGATCTACCTGATGCCCCCAGTAGTCGACCTCGGACCCGTCGATGAGCAGCCGCATCTCGGCCGAGGTCTCGGCTGTACTGGACGAGCGCATCACCCCGCTCACGAAAACGAGCCACACATCCTCGTCGCGCGTAGGTGTCACCGTCAGCGACGAATTAGGTACGTCCACGAAGGTGCCACTGCTCGTGCTCTGCTCGGTCAGTGCCTCTGTCTTCAGGATGTTGGAGGGCTCGTCAGGCTCATCGGGCGGCTCCACCATGTAGGTCAGGTAGAAGCTGTACCAGAAGTCGCTGAACGAGCCGCCAGCCGGGAACGTGCTCGGGTAAGCGGTGTTCTCGTTTGAGGAAATGCCGCTAGACTCGAACCTACCTCGCGCCGTCTGGAAGTCACCGGCCCCGGCGGAACTGTTCTGGTAGACGACATCGAATCCGCTGTCGTTGCCCTTAACCGCGATCCAGGTGACCTCGTTCGCAGCGAGGTCGATGTCGCCAACGACAGACAGCGTCAAGAACTGATCGGTAGCGGAACCGGACGTGAGGCCGAAGTCGTAGACCAGCGTTGCGCCGGACGGATCGTCAAGCGCGCCGCCCTGGTACACGGCGACCCGGACCTGGTTGGTGTGCGGCGACCCGACGTAGACCGAGACCGAGGTCAACTTCATGTAGTCGACGTTGGGCGAAGTCCCGCCCATCGCTCGACACCAGTCGACCGACGTTTCCGTCGGATTGGCAGTAGTTCGTCCCCAGGTAGGCATCTAGCTGAAGTCCAGGCTCGCCACGCCGAAGTAGTTCGTCCCGTCGTAGTAGAACGTGACGATATCGATGGCATCGCCGCCGTTTGTGAGGTTCGGCGCCTTGCCTTTCGCCCATAGCACGGAACCCGGCCAGGTCGCGTCGTGTCCGCCGGTGACATCCTGTACCAACTTGAGCAACAGGTTGGTAGGCCCGGCGGGCGCCGTGAAGGAGAACGTGCAGTCGGCTGTCATGGTCACACGTTGCTTCTGACCGGCTGTCCAGTCGATAGTCTTCGTCGCGCCGCTGTTTCCGTTGTTGATCTCCGTCTTGTAGGCGATCCGCTCGACGTTGGAGACAGCGCCGTCGTCGTCAATGACTACGTCCGACCCCTGGACCACCTTCCCCGTCGTACCGTCAAACCTAGCAACAGCGTTGTCCGTTGCTGACGAAGGTCCAGCGACATCGGCAGTAACCCATCCATCGAGCTTGGCTGAACCGTCCGCCTTGGGGATCGCGTTCGCGGCCGGGGTTGCCGTGGCTACTTCGTCAGTGCCGCCGTTCCGGTGGCTACTCGCGTGCGTGTTCGGATCTCGGGAATCTGCCGCGTCGTCCAGCGTGACGTTCTTGTCTGGAACAGAGACTATCCTCGTTGTACCTGTCGTGACCGCCCCAGCGTCTAGCCGTAGTCGCTTCGTTGTATCGACAGGATCGCGGACGAGTTCGGTCGTGTCGTCAACCGGAAAGGACACTGTGGACTGGGCCGCAAGACTCTGCGCCTTGGTCTGGTCCTCGCCGTCGATGTTCAGCAGCACCTGATCGCTGTTAATGTAAGCAAGCAGTTCGGGATCGTTTTGAATTTCTGTGACTGTGTTCCAATCCGTCAACTGGACTTGGCCGGAGGCTGGAATCACAGTGTCTGGTACTGACAGCAATGTCAGCAACAGGTCACCGGCCGTCTGATTCTTAGCGATGATCGTAGTCATACGCTACACCCTCCATTTGACCTTGAACCAGCCGATTACATTGGAGGTCGTATTAGAGCCCGTATTGTTGCCGGGAGCGAGAACGTCCTGGGCCGAGAAGTTAGCGTTCAGTGACGAGTCAACTCCCTTGTTAGCGGTCGAGGCGACTGTCACAACGACGCTTGCTGTCGTATTGTTTCTAATCGCAAAGGTTGCAGCATCTGAATCATCCCGGTGATAGCCCAGGGCGACAATTGTTCCGTCATGCGGCATAGTCAGCCCCCGCGTAGCAGAAAACGCAAGCCCGTTGATACCGCGATAGAACGAGCCGCTAGGCGTGTCTCCGTTGCGGCCGAACTGGTAGGCGGCCTCGGCAACCGAAAGCCACTTAGCTCTCGTCGCGTCGTATCGCATTTCCTTGTCGAGCGCCGTGTTGTAGTAGATGTCCCCGTCAACAGGAGACCCGGCTGGGTCACTGGCCGATGCGCCGAAGTCCGTGCGCGGCACCCTTCCCTTGAGCTTGAGCGGGGTGACGATCCTGGCATCGTCTGTACCGGTATCCGTCTCGGCCTGAGTCGCAAGCTCGGCAATACCAGCGCGCGTTTCTGTAGCCGTTCGACCAGCTAGCTTGAGCGGAGTAACAGCACGCGTATTGTCCGTGCCGGTGTCGGTCTCGGTCTGGGTGGCGATCTCGATAGCGCCCTGCGCGCTCTCGGACGCGCCCGGGAGCCAACCTGGGTTGATCGTGGGCTGAACCGAGCCAGAGACGGGAATCGTGTCCACAGCTGGCGTCTGCGAAGCTGGGAGCTGGATCAGCGGTACCTTGCTGCCCGAGTTGAGCGTGGCCAGACCATTTGCGCCGCCAGGCGTCAGCCCATCCTTCAGGAGCTTGCCGGACGTGTCCGCAAACTGGGGCACGTTGTTGGTAGTCGAGCTTCCCGGCCCGACGACATCGCCAGTGGGCAGACCGGCCACGATCTCGTCGATGGCCGCCTGGACCTCATCCGCCGCGAGGCCGGAGGCCGTGTTGTCGTAGAAGTCGCCCTCGTTGGTCCAGTTGCCGCCTGTGTTAGAGACGGCGAAGTCCCCCACGACCGAGCGCGTGGTCAGGTCACCGGGGTTGAGGGTGATCGTGGGGTTTCCCACCAGGATGGTGTTGAGAATCCTGATCCGATGCCCGGCGCTGGCCGCGTTCAGCGCAGCGTAGCTGACGCAGTTCCAGAGCGTGTAGCTCCCGGCCAGGTAGGTTGTGGTGCCGCCGATGAAGATCTCGCAGAAGTTGAAGTTGCCGCCCCGCAGGGTGTAGTTCGACGCGAACCTGGTCCAGTGCGCCTGGACCACGTCCGGGAAGCCGCCGCCGGAACCATCGACGATGCTGCGGTAGATCTGCATCAGATCCATGTTGAAGTAGTTGCCGCCATCCACGCGGCAATGGTCGAGTCGGCACCAACCTCCGGTGGGAGTTCCTCCCGTCAGCTTGCAGTTGTGGAAGATGGTCCACTCGTTCGCGGCCGAGAAAGCGAGACTGGCGACTTCGCACTCGCGCACGAGCCCGATGGTGGGGTCGCCTGTGCCGTTGAAGCTGACCGTCGAGGTCAGGTTGCCGGTGAGCCTCGTGGACCCTTCTGGCATCCCCACGATGACCACCCACGGGCGCACGACGATGTTCTCGCTGTTCGTGCCGGTGATCTGGATGCCCCACCTGTTCGTGGAGGACGGTGTTTGCGTTGCCACGTAGGTGTCGGCGGCGGCCCATGTCTGGTATCGAACCCCGACCAGGGCTGGCTGGGCTGGATCCACCAGCACGAGGTTCGGGGGAAGCCGGTAGGCGCCGGAGGCCGCCAGATTGGTGAGCAAGGAGCCGTCCAGCGCCGGTAGTCCGGCGACACTTCCGCCAACATCCACAACCTCGACCAGGTTGCCGATGTTCGTGCCCGCGACCTTCTGCTCGGCGGCCGTCAGGCTCTCCGCCTTGGTCAGGTCCACGCCGTCGATGTTCAGGAGCACCTGGTCGGCGTTGATGTAGGCGACCAGCTCCGGGTCGATCGTGATCTCGTAGGGCGCGTTCCAGTCGGTCAGCTGGGCCTGGCCGCTCGCCGGGATCTTGGCATCGGGCGCAACCAAGCGCGTGAGCGCGAGGTCGCCTGCGGTCTGGTTCTTCGCGATGATGGTCGTCACGCTACGCCCTCCACCGGACCTTCACCCACGCCTGGACCCCGGAGGTGGTGTTCCCCCCGGACTGGTTCCGCAGGGACAGCACGCTGTCGGAGGCGATGTCCACGTTCAGTGCGGTGCTCTTGCCAGACGCGGCCGAGGACGCCAGTGTAGCGACCGAGGCCCCATCGTCCATCACCTCGAAGGTTGCCGCATCCGTGTCCGTCCTGGTGTAGCCCATTGCCACCACAGTTGCGTTGTGCGGCAAGAGGTACCCCGTAGCGCCTGCCCCGGTGACGGCCCCGATACCACGGTAGTAAGCCCCGGCCGCTGTTCCGAAGAAGCCCGAGTTCGAGAAGGTGCACACCTTGGCCTCAACAGAGACCCACTTCGCGCGGGTGGCGTCGTAGCGCATCTCCATGTCGAGCGCGGTGTTGTAGTACTTGGAGCCGTCCGGCGAAGTCCCTGCCGGATCGGCAGCAAGCGGTCCGTAGTCCGGCCTGGTGTCGTTGTCGATCTTCTGCCAGGCGGTCCCGTTGAAGATAGCCCAGTCGCCCACGGTCCACAGGCTGACACCGTCGAGGGTCGTGGTTCCGCCGACCGCGACGATGTAGTATTCGCCCGGGGTGCCAACACCAGAAGCGAGCGCGGGAGTATTCGTAGAAGCGTCCCACGTGCCTTTGTAGGTGATGCCGCCAGCGCCGGGCGCCGGGCCAACGGTCCAGCCGCCCAGGCCGTCGCCCTTGAGGACATCGTTGAGCGCGGGAGATCCGCCGATCTCGGTGGTCGGGTCGATCAGGATGCCAGACGGCGAAGCAGGATCGACTGGAGTGCCGAGCGTGCTGTAGCCGGGTCTGCCGAGACTGCTCATGCGAAGTTGACCCCCAGCTCGTAGAGGAACCAACGGCCCACCAGGGTGTCCGAGCCTGAGGCCGGATTCCTACTCACGATGAACTGCGCATCGTCACCCGGGCTCAGGCTCAGACCAGCGAGCGTCGTGGAGAACGACCAGCTCTGCGCCAGGTCGTTGGGCACAGCGAGGATCCCCAAGGCAACCGGACCTGACCACGCGCCAGCTCCCACCCGCGCGTGCAGGCGTACAACGACGTCACCGGCCACAGCGGGAGCGTCCCCGGCTCGGCCCGGCATCCTCACGACCATCGTCGTCACGCCGGACGGGATCTGGAGCGAGAACCCGGCGCCGGTCTCGCCGGAGTCCACGAAGGCTCGAGCTAGCCCGGACGCCGAGTAAGGGGAGTCGGCGACCACCGGGGCGTTGGACGAGACCGGCCACGTGCCGCCGGGCACCTGGAGCATGTCCGCAACGAAGATGCGCTCATTGCCGTGCACGCCCTGGAGCGCGCCAACGGTGAAGCCCCCGGGGCCACGCTTGCCGATACCGCTCACGGGTCCTCCTGACGCTACCAGGCCCAGAAGCGGAAGGCGGCTCCCGGAGTCCCCTTGAGGTAGATGGCCTTCAGCCGCCGGAAGTCCTGCACCAGCGACTCACCAGCCTTCACGCGTCCGTGGTCCGGTAGACCGCCGGTGTCTGGCGCGACGCGGAAGTAGATGTCGGATCCCGCGTCGTTCGCCAGCATGATCGAGTGGCTCGTGAACGGGTTGGTCGTGTCCAGATCCTCGAACACCAACACGTTGTCGGTGTAGGTGCCAGCGCCCTGGATCGTGGAGTCCACGAAGTAGTTGTAGGAGCGAATGCTCGTCTCGCCTGTGCCTGCCATTCAAGCCCCCTGGGATCTACTGCCCCAGCACCCTATCGACGGTGCCCCTGTACTGGTAGTTGCGGCCGTCCTGCTCGAACGGAGTCCGGCCGATGTACTTGATCGACGACTGACCCCTGCCAGCTGACGAGTGCTGGACGATCTCGTCGAAGGTGAGTGAGACCTGGACCATGCGCGGGTGGCCGTTCGGGAACCAGGACTCGTAGGTGATCGGGGCGCTGCGGAGGACCACCAGGATCGCGTCGTCGGTGCCACCGAGCAGCGAGCCCTCGAGCACGAGCCAGAGCTTCTTGGGCGGGCTGGCTAACGAGTTGAGGCCGCTCGCCTGGGTCCCGTAGTCGGCCATCATGAACGAGCGCAGGCGCGAGAGCGCAGCTCGGATGTCCACCGTGTATCGGTCGGACGGCATCATCCCGATGCGAGCTAACCCCTGGTTGATGCTGGCCTGCACGCTCAGGCCGCCGCGCTCCTCGCCCATGTCCAACTCGGCCGTGAACTGAGCCGTGAAGGTGATCTGTCGGCCGCTCCCGCCGATCCACTGAAGCAGCGGATGGCTCGCTCCCGGAACCTGCTTCTGGGCGTACTCGACGTTGTAGGTGTCGTCGAGCGATTCCGGCCAGTACTGGAAGACGAACGTCTCGTCGCTGATCGCGCCCGTCCTCTTGTTCCCGGCGATGCTCACCATCTCCGGGAACATATAGGCCGCGCGCGGCTCGCCGTCGCGGAAGATGTCCTGCGTGTCGCTCAGGCGCGTGTTGATCGACATAAGCCGAAGCTCCGTGCCCCATTATGCGCCCCAAGGCGGGAGAGCACCAGGACGCGCCCGAACAACAAGGGACGGCCCGAGTACCCCGCGAGCCGCCCCAAGCTGTCCCAAGACGGGATGAGTCCTACCCTTCGGCCGCGCCCCCGGTCTCCGGGTCGCGGGCGAGGTCGCCCAGCCTGGTGACCGCGTCGTTGTTGATCGCGTAGCCGTCCTCGCCGCCCTTCGCCGCCTTGCAGATGACGGGCATCATGTAGCGGACCCCCTTCTTGAGGATCGGGTCGATGAGGCTGTCCGGCAGCCACGGGATGTCGGTCTCATCGATCACGTAGTCGAGGATCTGCTCGGCCGCCGCAGCCTTCTCTGCGCCGGTCATGCCCTCGACCGCCTCGACGATCTCCATCACCTTCGGGACGATCTCGAAGAGATCGGTCCACTGCCAGCCGTCCTCGAACACCTCGAGCACGTCCTTGGCGTGCTGCTCCACCTGTTCGATCGTGAACTCTGCCATCGTTCTGTCCTTGAGCCCGTCAGCTCTCAGAGGGTCCGGTGGCGGCGTCTCCAGCAGCGTCGAGAAAGGAATCGACCGCGCCCGCGATCCCTCCTCCCACGGCCCCGGCTGCGCCGCCGGTGAGGGCGTTGATCGCGCCGGACACGAGTCCGGCCGTGACGCCCTTGATGATGCTGATCGCGATGTCCTCGAGTGTGTCGAGGACGAGGTTCACGGTCTCCATCAGGAAGCTCGCGGCCTTGGCATCCGCGACAACCTTCGCGCCCAGGCCCAGCGTCTCCATCGCGCGGACCTTGGACTCGTAGACCTGCGCCCACTGCCGGGCCTTCTCGGGATCCGTCTGCACGAGACACTTGACCTTGGCGTCGGCCGCGCCCTTGAACAGATCCTCCAGCTCGTCCTTGTGAGCTGCCTCGACGAACTCGCCGAACTTCGTCATGAAGTTGCCGCGAATCCGGTCGGCTGCCTCGACGAGCTTCGGCTCGGCGATGGCGATGACCTGCTCCTTCAGGTCGGGGGTCGGGGCGGACTCGTCGCTCACTGGTCACCTCCGCCCTCGGCGGCCTTCTTCTCCTCGACGGCGCCTGTCAGACAGTCGTCGCAGAGAAGGATCGTGGCGTCCACGACGTCCAGCCGTCCCTCCTTCAGCTCGGGGATGATCGCTTCGGCCTCGACGGCCGCGTCCAGCGCCTCCGAGTAGCCGGGGCGGATGTCCTTCTCCAGGTTGTCCTTGATCTTCTCGATGGACTCGACGTAGCTGTCGATGCTCACCATCGTCACCGGATGACGATCGCAAGCACAGGCGCTCAAGAACAGAACGCCCACCAGCACCGTCATAGCGAGAACTCGTCTCACGTCTTCCTCCTCCCACAGTGGGCTGATTGTTGGGGCCGAACAGCTTACCCTACTGCCCAGCCGAGAATCCTAAACCGAGTGCCGCGCGCCAGCATCCCGGCGGCCTTGACCATACCGACAGCGCCCTGGGCAGGCACAACCAGCCTCTTCACCGGCGTCTCGCCGTTGGTAAAGACCATCTCCCATTCGGCCTCGGGGGCAACCCACGTAGACCGGGCCTGTGAGCAGTTGACCTTGGTGCCATCTGGGATCCCAGGCGACGCGAGCTTGTACTCCAGCTCGGTGCCAGGCGGCCTCGCGATCGTCTGGCCCTGTGTGACCTCCTCGCCGTCGATGTAGTGCTTCGTCACAGGTTTGGGGGTCAGCTTGCCGTCCACGACCCAGTTCTCGGCGAAGACTACGCTCACGTGACCTGCGCAGTGCTTCATCTCAGCTGGGCATGGACAATCGTAGGCGATGTAGCCGACGATGTCCGGCCGGTGCTTGGCCCGACTCGCCCGAAGCGTCGTCGAATTCTCGTGCTTGCAGTCCGGGTTGGAGAGACCCTCGCAGCCAGGCGAGCAGTCACAGGGCGGCCAGCCGCCGGGCGTGTGGGTCTCGATCGAGGTCAAGGCGCCGTCTGCCAGGTATCCGAAGTAGTGCCTCATTCGCAGGCCCCCAACCATAGCTTGAAGTAGATGTTTTCGGCCGCGCCGATCAGGCGACCGTCGATCCGGCCCGTCGAGCCGGAGAAGCTGAGGTGGTCGATTCTGATCTCTCTCCCCTGGTTGAACCCTCGCAATCCGGCGAGGCCGCCCCAGACGTGTCGGATCGAAGAGATCGACGGGGACACCGAGCTGAAATCGACCGTGAACGACTTCGAGACCGTCGGGCCAGGGCCGACCCACAACGAATCCTTCTCGAACGGGTTGCAGTTCGTGAAGCCGTAGCCGGGGTCTCCCTGCGGCCCCGTTGGACCCGGGTTCGAGTCAGCCCCCTTCGGCCCCTTCGCGCCGATTACCGACACCTCGGCCACGCCCAGACCAGCGTCCGAGGCACCGCCGTAGACGAAGTTGAGCGTGTGGTAGTCGTTGCCAACCGGCGTTCCGTTGTTCTCGACCGATCTGAGCGAGCCCACCTTGCCGTCTGGGGCTGCGAGCAGCGCCTTGCCGGGCGTGGACTCGGTCGCATCGGGCACCGGCGGCAGCTCACCGTTCCGCTTGAGGAGCAGCCACCCATCGAAGATCGACCTGTCGGCGCGGTAGAAGGCCGGGAAGAGGAACCTGATCGAGCTGCCACCCGGCATCGAGTGAGCACCACCCGACACGGTGAAGAAGTTCAGGGTGTACCGACGGAACGGCGGATTGACGACGGGAATGGCCGGACCTCCAGGCGTCCCGCCTTGGAAGGCGGCTCCCAGCGTGGCGTTGTTCGCGTCGTCGATCTCGGCGATCTCGTACCACCTGTCGTCGCCAGGCGGACTCGTCGCCTTGACCAGGTCGCCCTCTTGGATGGAGGCGAACGGGTTGCCGGTCCCATCGACGGTGGTTGTGCCGTTGTAGAAGTTGATCGTCCCGGACACGTTGCCGGAGATGTCGGAGCCGGGGGCCGACTCCGTGAACACGAGACTGCCGTAAATCGGCTCCCGGCTGGTCGAGTCGACGACCCGCTGGCCGGTGCCTCCGTCCACGACGAAACACAGGTTGCGGAGCGTGTCGGTAGGGTCGGTGAGCGCGCCCTCGTCCGTCTCTGTTCCGCCGGGGACGACGTCGATCAGAGGAGCGAACTCGCGATTCGTGGCCGCAAACGAACCGGACACATTCGTCGCTGTTCCGGCCACCCCCGTTACCAGGTTGCCGACGAGGAGACTGAGCCGGTAGCCGAGTCGGTCGGCCATCGACGGACCGACCAGATCGGCTTCGATACGATCGGCCAGGCTCGGGTGCGGCGCGGGCGTCGTGTGCGCCGACAGCCGCGCGTCGGTAACCTCGGCCCGCGTCGAGTTGCCGATCTCCAGGTCGGTGATCGCGTCGTCAGGCATGAATCCGACCACTTGCCCGTCGAACGCGATCGGCGGCTGACGCGTGTCCGGGAAGTCGTACGTGACCGTAAGGTCAGCGCCGACCTTGTCCACCTTGCAAATCAGCACCTCCTGTGGCCCGGAGGCGGTCGTCGCCCTCGTCAGGATCTTGGCCTGGGTCGCGATCTTGTCTCGGTAGTCCGCCCTTGCGATCACGTAGACCGGGAACACGGTGTGTCCGTTGAAGTTCAGGTCCACATCGTTGGCCGTGAAGAGGTCGACGTTCATCTTCCTGGTCTGGGAACCGACCGACAGCTTGGAGAAGTTGTGGTTCGGGTCGGTGGCCAGCACCAGGATGTCGGAGCCTGGCGTCGTCTGCGGGATGAAGCCCAGATACACACCTCGCGGAAGGGCGAGCGCGCGCACGTTGATGGCATCACCCGCGAACGGCTCCAAGAAGCGAGTCTTCACGAACTCTTCGGTGAAGTCGTATGTAGGGAAGCTCGCCATTTACGACCCCGCCGATGACAAGAAGAGCTTCGCGCGCGTGTCGTTGCGCAGGGTGATCTCGATCCGGCCGGTGCCTGTTCCTACGCCGGTGATGTCGATGATCTCGATCTCGTCCGGCGTACTGGTCTCGAAGACGCCATCGTCATCCCACGAGGCGATGCCGCCGCACAAGGCCCTGATCGTGTGCCCCATCCCCGTCTGGAAGCTGTAGGTGTTCGGGCCACCCGAGTTGTAGCCGGAGCTGGGCAACCACCCGCTGAGTTCCCAGACGTTGATCTCGTCGAATCCAACACCATCCGGCCCGGTTGGTCCTGGGGCTCCCGGGATGCCGGGGTCGCCTGTTGGTCCAGTCGGTCCGATCTCGCCGACTGTGACCTCACCATCGCCGGTCTCGATGACCTGGCCGCCTCCGTCACGGAAGTTGATCGTGTGGAACGGTCCGCCAACCAGCGGTGCACCCGCGTTTTGGATATTGATCGCGCCCAGCTTCGCGCCAGACTGAGACAAGAGCACGCGGCCTCGCTGCGTCGTAGTCGCGTCGGGCAGCGGCGGCTTACCGCCCGGCATGTGGTGAATGAGCCGCTGATCGGCCATGCCTGTCTCGAGCGGCACAAAGGCGGGGAAGATGAACCGGATGGTGGTCGCCGCATCAGCCTCGGCATCGATCTCGAGCGTGCCCGAGATCTTCTTCAGCTCCAGCGTCCAGCGCCGCTTCGTCAGGCCGCCCGACGCGGCGTTTGGCCCCTGGTACTCGTCGACCAGCTCGATCAGCTCGTCAGAGAAGATCGTCCCGACCTCATAGTAGAGGCCGTCAACACCCATGATCGTGTCCCCAACCTCCAGCTCTCCGACCGCCTGGCCGTCCGTGATCGACACGGCCTTCTGGGCGTTCAGGAAGTTGTAGGTCCCGGTGAGCGTGGATTCCTCTGGGCCGGTCACGCGGCCGAAGATCACTCGCCGAGTGTCGTCATCGTCGAGGAGCCGGTATCCGGTCACCGCGTCAAGCACCACCGCGATGTTGCGTACGTCGTCGTTGGGCGACGAGACGGCCCCGCGCACACCCTCGGCGCCCTGGCCGTCGAGAGTGATCTCGGGCTTGTGGAGCCGGTTGACCTCGGAGAACGATCCCGAGACGTTGACCGAGGTATCGCCCGACTCGACCAGGTAGTCGTTGCTTCGTAGCGCCGCGAGGATGAAACCCAACCGACCGCCCATCGAGGGCGCGCTCTGGTCGGCAGCGAGTCGTTCGGAGAGCGTGTCGTAGACGGTCGAATCCAGCCCGATCCGAGCTGCGGCCATCTCGTTGACGATCTCGACGGCCGTCGCGAGGTCTTCGACAGATCCGGCGGGCATGAAGCCGAAGTCGACACCGTCGTAGGCCAGCGGCGCATCCCGCAGCATATCCAGGGAGTGCGTGTGGCCGGACGCCATCTGCACGACCCCGGCGACGACCGTGTGGGAGTGGCTGTCGTCGATCGAAGAAGTGCCGTTGAGGCTGGCGTCCAGCTCGACCGTGTGGGAGTGGCCGAAGTTCAGCACAAGCCGGTAGGAGATCGTCATCGCCCCGGCGTTCCCGGTCACGATGCAGACTAGCACCTCGTCGTGGGCCACTGGTCCAGCTGACCTGGTGATGATCTCGGCCGAGGTCGGCGCTGACCCGTCGGCTGTGTACGAGGCTCGCGCGATCACGTGAAGCGGGAAGTCGCCTGGAGGCTGACCCGTGAAGTCCAGGGAGATGTTCGAGTCCAGAGCGACTGTCAGTCCTCCCGGATCGTCCTGAGATGCTGTCTTGAGGAGCGAGAAGCCCTCGGCGGCGTCGGTCACCAGGTTGAGCACCGGCGAGGCCACGGTTGGCGTGAATCCGACGTAGACGCCTTTCGGCATCCCCCCGAACTTCTGAACGAGCGGCGCCGACTGCCACTCGTCGGAGTAGTTGAGTAGCGCGTTGCCCAGGGTGAAGAACTCGACGGGGTAGATCGCCATCAGTCAAGCCCCGCAGCGTTGAAGAGGAATCGGATACCGGCGACATCCGGGTTGCCGAGCGGCACATAGCCGGTCACCCGCAACGTCGTAGCCGAGATCTTCTCGAGCAGCTCGATCTGCCAGCGGTCGTCCCCATGGTCGTCGTTCGGGTTCCACTTCGAGAGCCCCGTCGTTCCGAACAAGATCTCCGAGATGCTGTGAGTGGCACTGAAGTCGTGCGTGTCGGTCCAGGTCGTCCCTGGCGTATACCCAAAGTAGCCCTGGGGTACGTTGAATGTCTCTACGATCGGATAGGTTCCAGGGTTGTCGCCGGACGATCGCTCGAAGCCGGGTCCCTGATCGCCCTTCGGACCAGTTGGTCCGACCGGCCCGCCAGATGCGTCTGGCCCTGTTGGCCCGGTCGGCCCTCGCTGCGTGATGTTGGCAACGCCGCTCCCGCCATCGGATGCGCCGTTGAAGTTGAGCGTGTGGTAGAAGCCGTCCGGCAGCGGGTTCCCCGTGTCCTGAATCTCGTTGATGGCCCCGGCCTTCCCATCACCCGCGTTGGCGGCTACCAGCGCGCGGCCTGAGATCACGGTCGTCGCGTCGATCACCGGCTCGGCGTCCGCGTTCCTGAAGAGGTACGGCAGGTAGTCGAACTGCGACGTCTCCATCGTGTCCCAGAGCGGGAAGAAGAACCGAAGCGTCGGGCCGCCGTCGAGCGCCAGGCCGGACTCGGCTCCGATGCCGGTGCGAACGTAGAAGGAGAGAGTGAACCGCCGCCTCAGCAATGTAGCCGACGAGCCGGGGGTGGCAGCTGGCGTCGAGATCTGGATCTCGTTGGTCACCGTGGTGTAGTTGGCCTGGACCAGCGAGGCCGCCTGGAGGTTGACCGTGACTCCGGTCATTGCCCCGGTCGTGTAATTGATCGTCCCGGGTGCGGTCAGCGCGGCGCTCGTGAGGTTCCCGGCCCCGTCGTCGATGATGACGTCGGACCCTACACCGTCCACCACGACGTCGATCGAGACGGAGCCGGGGATGATCGCCGTTGGGTTCGAGAGCGGAGTCGTCGAGAGATCGTGCGGAGCGGGTGAGCCGCCGATCGTCGCGAGCAGCTCGCCTGTCACGGTCTGGGGAATCGCGGTCACCTCGTAGTAGTCATCGGCCGTATCTTGGACGATGTCCCCAACCTCTACCTGGTTCGGGAAGTCGGTTCCAGCTCCGCTGACCCGATCGCTTGCGGCCACGAACGTGAGCGTGCCCGTGAGCACGACCTCGGAGAGCGTCAGCCGCCCGTAGGCCGCCACCTTGGCAGTGTTCTGGATCCGGCGCTCGGTCGAGGTATCGATAACCATGCAGACGTTGCGCTCCGAGTCAGACAGCGCACCCGGCGGCACCAGAACTGGGAGTGTTCCACCCGTGATCGCACCGTTGCGGTCCTCGGAGGCGAACCCGGGGATGTTCTCGACAGGCGAGGACGATCGGTAGAGGGCCGAGAACGACCGGCTCACGTTGATACTGCCGGTAGGCGCAGACGGCAGCGTGATGTCCTCGCTGACAATCGTCCGCAGCTCTTTCCCCAGCCGCTCGGCGATGGCCGGACCAGTGGCGTCGGCGTCGAGCCGCTCACGCAGGGTCGGGTGCGTGAAGCCAGTCAGATCGGTTCTGGCGTTCTCGACCTCCTGCACCAGGGAGACGGCGGCGATGAGATCCTCGACCGACCCCGAGGGCATGAAGCCGTAGCCGAGAGGCGCCCCGGCGTAGGCGTAGGGGTTGCTCCTCTTGGCGGGCAGCGTCACGTCGATCGTGTTCGCGGCCGTGACCTCGCCGAGCAGCAGCTCGGTCGGATCAGTCGCGGCCCCGACCTTGGTGAAGACCTGGGCTGAGTGCGCCAGCCCCAGCGCCCCGTTGGCCTTGAGGACCACGTTCACCGGGTAGCTCGAGTGACCGGTGAAGTCAAGCGTGATCGACTCAGTGGTCACGACATCGAGCGCGATCAGCGGATCGTCGGACGACGTGAGCCGAGCCTGAGAGACTCCGTAGGTCGGGTCCGGCGCGAGGGTCAGCACGTCGTTCTCGAACGTGGGGATGAAGCCGTAGTAGACGCCTCTCGGGATCGCGAGGAATTTCCGGTTCGCGGCCTCCGAGACGTACTGCTCCCCGTACCGGAACTTCACGTTCTGCTTGTTGATCGTGCTCGTCGGGAAGACAGCCACTACAGCACCACCTCACCAACCCTCGCGTCTCCGCTCTCCACGCCCCTGGTGCCGGGACTGATCGTCGAGCCTGTGCCCTGTGCGAAGAACGTCGTCAGCTGGCCGGTGATCTTCTGCTCGTGAGCCACGATCGATGGATCCAGCGGTTCGATGAGCGGAATGTCGTACGACTGTCCGAACCAGCCGCCGGTAAAGACGAACGTGGGCTCGTCCTCCTCGCCTGAGGGCGGAGGTCCATCCCATCCGAAAGTGTAGACGCGCCTGACCGTCGTCACACCGGGGTCCGCTCCGTGTCGTTGTCGATGTTGGTGAACAGGGCGCCCGTGTCCGCGTCATTGCGGTACTCGTAACGGTTACCCATCGTTCTGACGACCTTCCCGGCCGCAGCCGCGTTCGCGCGAGCCAGGGCTGTCTGGACGGTGACCGTCCCGTCCACGAGGTCGCCCAGCGCGATGAACGCGGCCCGAACGAACACCTCGGACGTCCGGTCGTACGTGGCAGAGACGATCGTGTGACCGGCGTCATCGTAGACGGTGTAGACGACCGTCACGAAGTCCTGGGCAGGCATGTTCTCCGTGTCGACCGTGTAGAGCCCGGTGGCGCGGTGGACGAGGTCCACGGTGGTCAGGAGTGCCCCGGCCACCGAGTAGATGTCCGCCTGCGGGTACTTCGAGGTGACCCCGTCCGGGAGCTGCAACGACAGCGGAAGCGTGTCGCCTTGTCGAATCAGGGTGCTCATTCATCGCCTCCTAGTAGGGCGGCGTATCTTCCGGCGGACCACCGCTGGCCGCGATGGCCCCCTTCTCCTTGGTCAGCTCATCCCCCCACACAAGGAGCATCTTGCCTTCCTTCTTGCGGACACCCAGGTCTGTGCCGGGCCACTCGTGGTTGCTCGCTCGCAGCACGATCTCCAGGCCCTCGTTGAACTTCCTCTCGGCCTCGGCCACTGCCCTGCCTCTCGTCTCCATGAGCAGCTTGACGTGGGCCTCTCCTAACTCGTCCAGTTCGATCTTCGGCATTTGCTCTCCACCTCACCTAGCGTGCCAGAGAGCGAACTTACCACCATTCACCGACCGAGTGCCTCTATCTTCCTAGACCCCGGAGATCCGGGAGACGATCCGCATGTTCATGTTGGGGTACGTGCCGGTCAGGTCGGCCCAGGCGTCCCAGTAGAACTGGTAGCTGCTGCCTGCCGGGGTTGTCGCGAGCTGCTCGTTGCCGTCATCCCCGTCGCCCTGGGTCATCGGCGACCACTCGTCGCCATCGACCGAGTACTCGCCGAAGATGTCCACCGGCCGCGAACTGGCATCTCTGACGTCGTAGTCGATCACGACGCGACCGTCCCACGGTTGCGCGACGCCAGTAATCGAAGTCGTCGGCTGGAGGTTCGTGAACGTCCGCAGCGCGCCAAACCGCTCATCGGGCGGCATGACCCGATGGGAGAATGTCGTTCGGACGTTGATCTCCGACACGCCATCCCACGTAGCCAGCTGGGTGGTGGAGCTACTGTGAATCAGGATGTTCTGAACCTCGTTGACCCGTCGCCGGTCGTCCTGGTAGAGCGTGAAGCCGCCGTCCGAGATGCCCTGGATGGCCGAGGGTAGCAGGCTGGTCGTCACGTCCGTGAAGGCGAAGACTGGGAAGGCCGCCGCGTCCGTCTTGACGAGCTTCGAGCCAAGCGCGGCCGAGTAGAGGATGCACAACTCATCGACCCTGTTGACGAAGAGCAGCGCAGGTGGCGTGTCCGGTACGATCGTGAGCGATCCCAAGCTCGGGATGCCGGTAGCCGAGAGCTTGGTCCACGAGGGCGGGGCGGTTGGCGCTGTCGGCTGCCACGCGGTGTCGAGCTGGTAGAGGGACAGGGCTGTCCCAGGCTTCAGGACGTAGAGGTTGTTGTTCCAGAACGCGAACGAGCCGACGGGCACCTCTGGACCGTCGAGGTTGCCGTCGTCCCCGTCATCGAAGGCGGCCGACATCGTGTTGGTGATCGGGTTGTAGTAGGCGATCCCGCTCGCCGTGGCGTACCACATGACCTGTCGCCAGGCGATCGAGGCGCAGCCCTCCGAGACCGTGGGCTGCACAGGGGCGCCGAGTGCCACCGGCGCGTCCCACGTCGAGCCATCGGCCGTCCGCTTCACGATCAGACCATCCACGCTGGCGGAGTTCTGCCGCCACACGCTCATCACGAGGTAGTCTTGGACGACCTCCAGGCTGATCGGAACGACGGTTCCCGACACAGGAGGGAAAGCGGCCGATGGAACGTCGGACCACGAGCCGCTCTGGTATACCGCGACACGGGCCTCGCCTGACGAGTGGATGTAGAGCAGGTAGGGATCGCCGTTGTAGACGGCGATGTTGTTCCTGGTACGCCCCGGAAACACCGTCGTCGTGAGCGCTCCGGGAATCGCGATTCCAACGTCGGCCACGACGTTGTTGATGGTGTCGATCGTGACGACCGTGCTGGTGTCTCGCCTGAACGCTAGCGCCTTCGCCATCTAGCTCTTCCTCTCCGCGAGAGCGCCGAGCAGGTCAACTGCGCTCTCTTCGTAGAGCGTCTCGTAGATCACCTTGCGCCTGAGCGCCTGGTATTCATCTTCGCTGAGATCGAGAATCGTCTTTGCGAGCCAGCTCGTTGACACGAATGGGGCAACTCGCTTGGCGTATTCCATCCTCGCCATCGTCAGCTCGCTCATACCGTGTCCGCCACGACAGCGCCGGTCCACGTCTGGCTGGCTGCGGTCAACATCGCGACGATTGGGCCATTCATCCACATTCCGGCGGCGTGGTCGCCAGCCTCGATGCTCTGTGTCCACGTCTGACTCGACCCGCGTAGGCCGTCGAACACGATCCTGTCGATCTCCACGTAGATCGGCTTAAACCGCAGCAGCCGCTCGGCCAGACGCGCGGCCACATCGGGGTCGAAGTCCTGCGAAGGGTCATCTGTCGGATAGAAGATCAGCCGCAGGAAGTGGGACCGCTTCTCGTCCTTGACACCCAGGTACTTGGGCCACAGCGCGAAGCGGTCGTCGTACTCCGCGTCGAGGGGCACCACGTCGGTGACCTCGCTGTTGTAGTACGGGATAAACACGGTCGGGTCGACCGGGGTCAGTGCGGCGCTGGGGTCGGCGCTCTCGGCCCAGAGCGGAATGATCTCGACCAGGAGATCCTCGAAGGCAGCGAGGATCGTGTAGCCCAGGTCGGTTCCCTTGTGCAGGAACAGCTGGGGAGCGTTGAGCACCTCCGAGCGCTGAAGCCGCTCGTTCTTCGTGGGATCGAGCGTGATCCCCACGTTGTAGGCCAGCATCGGCAGCTGGTCGATCGGACAGGTGACCGCGTCCCACAAGCTCGGGAAGATCGCCCACTTGGCGAGCAGCTCGTTCAGGAGCGGCTTGACGGCCTCAATGATCCCCCGGAGCGGCTCTGGAACGTCGCTGCCGAGCCCGTCCTCATCCCGCGTGTCGTCGGGGAGGATCCGCCAGGTGACCTCCTCGGCCCAGTCGCCTCGGCCGAACCCAGCATTGACCGAGTACGGGCCGCCGCCGGGGACGCTGAACAAGGCGCCGCCGTGCGGATGCCCGAAGGGGTTGTGGCCGTAACCGATTCTCGACGGCTTGCCCATGACTAGACGTTGATCCTCCGATGCGCCACGAAGACCTCACCAACCCCGGTTGGCGTCACGAGTGTGACAAAGCCGGTGCCGGTATCGAGGGTGTAGTCGTCAGGCTCGACCAGGATGGCACCGCCACGGAACAGGTCCACAGCGTCCAGCACAGGGGCGGTCACCAGCATGTCGAGCAGTGCCGTGGCCGGGGCTGGCTTGAGCACGAGCGTCGAGAGGTGCGAGTGTCCCAGCGTGAGCGAGATCGGGTCACGGGTCTCGCGCAGGAGCACGAAGCGCTCGCTGCCGTGCACCGTGGGGATGACGAGCGTGACGATCCCGGTTCCCAGGTTGATCGTGTAGTCGTCCGGTGCGGCGAGAAGCTGGCCGTTCCGGTAGACCTCCACCTTGATCAGGTCTGGGGCAGTGATGCCCGCATCGAGCGTCGAGACCCCGGCCGATGGCGGCTGGATGATCAGCGCTGGCTCGTGCTGGTGGATCGGCGTGATGGTGGAGGGAAACAGGCCGCCACCGAACAACTCCCCCTCCTGGCCGTCCTTGAGGCTCAGGCCATTCTGGAAGTAGAGCTTGTCGCCCACCCGGGCGCAGAACAGTCGAAGATCCGGCAGCCGAGAGCCCTCTAGGAAGATCCGGTTGCTCCGGTAGAGCGTCAGCTCCGTCCTGGCCCTGAGCGCGCGCGGGAGGAGGAAGAACAGCACCTCCCCGTCTTGCATCTCGACCGAGGCCCCGCCTGCGATGTAAGCCTTGAAGGCGTCGGAGAATCCGGTGACATCGATGTCCTCGGTCCAGTAGACCAGGCCATTCGGCGGCGCCCCGGCGACGTCCCAGCCGACCGAGCCAGTGGAGAGGAACTGGAGCTGACTGTTCTCGGCGTTGCTGTAACCGATGGAGTCCAAGGCCAGCGACCCGTCGCGGGACGTCTCGTAGTAGGGCTCCTCGAACTCCGAGGGAACCGGGATCGAAAGACGCGGGGTGAGATCGGCCATCTCGATTCTCCTACTGCACCGTGACCGCTGGGATCGCGCCCATCGTGATCACCTCGAAGTCCTCGATCTCCAGATCGCCGAAGCCGTTGACGCGGCCGAGCGACTCGGTATCGCCGGTGATAGCAGCATGGCTCCAGCTCACCCCGGTGATGCCGTTGATCAGCTGGTAGATGTCGCTGATGCGAATCGACTCCCCGTAGGCCCTGCCCAGAAGCTCGTCCTCTAGCTGTGACCGTACCTCGGCAAGCACGGTCTCCTTCTGCTCCTGGCTGCTGTAGTCTTCGGTCGTCGTGATCGAGACCGTCAGATCGACCGAGAGGAGGTTGACCGACCCGTCGGTGACGTGGACCTTCGCCGTGCTGACCGCCTTCTCGTCGAGGAAGACTTCTAGCGCCTGGGCCAGCCCGACCGGAGCAGTCACGTAGCGCCCAACGTCGTCCTCCGCGAGGATCTGGGCCAGGATGATCTCCGCCTGCCCGTTCGACGCCAGGACCCGGTTCCAGTAGTTGTAGAGCCGGTCGATTGTGTCCTGTGGGACCCCCGCATTCGCCATCTCCTCGAGGATCGTGAGGGCCTCGGCGTCCTGCTCGACACTCCTGGGTGTGGTCGCGCGGCCGATCGCCACGCTGCCCCACGTCGGGTCGGAGAAGGAGTTGATCCATCCGTCCAGGTCCACCTGGGTGACGGCTCGCTGGGCCGTCTGGAAGACCAGGGGCGCGTTCACCTTGATCGCGTCGATCGTCTCCCGGTCAGACCCGGGCGTGGAGGGCTCGTCGTGGACCAGGATCGGCTCGATCAGGGTCGTACCGGCCACGACCGGCTCCATGAAGGCCGTCACCGTGTTCGCGGCCACGGAACCGCCGGTACCGCTCGTCACAAAGAACTTGAAGCGCAGCTCGGCGTCCTTCAGTGGAATGTTTCCGGCCACACCATCGCCCATCACCGCGCGGGGCGGCGAGAAGCCGTACTGGAACTCGAACTGGTTGGTCTGCTCGAACTCCATGAAGCGGTTCTCGTCCCACTCGACAGCCGACACGAAGAGCTGCGGGCTGTCCTGAGCGATCGAGAACCCATCCGGGACGTTGGTGATCTGGAAGATCTGGGCGGGCTCGCCGGTGGAGACGAAGACCGACTCGAGCGACTCGCCCTGCCTGGCGTCGAACTCCTTGGGACCCGACTCCCCGACATCGAAGATGGTCTCGTCCACGACCTCGAAGATCAAGCCGCTCGGCCCCTGGAGCTTACGTCCCTTCTCGATCGTAAACCGGCTCGGGGCTGGGGCAGCTAACGTCATCGTGATCCGCACGGCAGGTGGAACGGCCGCCGCAGGCTTGTAGCCCAGCTGGCGGGCGATTGTGACGGCCGCAGCTCGCAGACGCACGTCGCGCAGGTTGGTGTCGTCCGCCTGCCGGTCCCCGTACCAGTTCATCGTCGAGAGTCCGAAGGCGAACATCTCGATCAGCTCGATGCCCTTCTCGGACGCGACGATGTTGGAGGAAACTTCGGGGCCGAAGCGGAGCTGGAGGAACGAGATGATCTCGTCTCGGTTGGTCTCGAAGTCCTTGCCAAATAAACCCGATCTGACGAGATCCCGTGCGGTCGTACTCAGCGAAATGCCGTTGCTCATCAGCGCGCCCCCGCCGCGTCAAATGGAACCTGCGTCCGTCGAGCGTCGCCGATCGACCCACGCTGGCGCCAGATGACTTCGAGCACGATTCTACTCTCCTCGGTCCTAACGAGAATCTCGTCCACCACAACACGGGGCTCCCACTGCTCGATCGCCCGCCGCGCCTCGACCTTCGCCCGGAGAGCCGTGGCCCGAGACACGTTGGAGAACAGGAGTCGCTTGAGCCCGGAGCCGAACAACGGCCGACGAACACGCTCACCGATCCCGGTCTTGAGGATCGTGTTGATCGACACTCCCAGGAGGTCGATGTCTGTGGCCGCCTCCGGGTAGCCTCGGGAGGTGAACCTGATTGGCCCGTAGAGCCCTTTGATCGTGGCCATCAGTTCCCCCTCAGCGCGTCGGTAGCCATGAGGTTCGGTATGACCGGCTGGATCGGCTTGCCAGTCGGCGCACCGCTGAAGCCGAGCAGATGCGTGTGGTTCTCGGCCCAGACCAAGAACCGCTCATCGACGAGCCGGTACTTGACCCCGTTCGCGCCCACGAAGCAGGTCGAGGACCCGAGGGCCGAGATCAGCTCGACCCCTGCGCCAGTCACCCGCCACGGGCCTGTGGACGTGTGGATCGAGCCCCCATCCTGCGACGTCTTGGCCCCGGCGAACGTCTCATTCGCGACCCCGCCGCCTGTGATCTGGGTCGGCGCTGACCCCGTGCTCTGCATCGTCAGACCGTTACCGGCGAGCGTCAGGAGACCGGCGGCCGTCACGGTCGCAGCCCCGCCAGCCGTGACGTTCGCGGTCGTTCCGGCCACCACGTTCACCAGCGCGGCTGCATTGACGTTCACGCCGGTCGGACCCATGTTGACGATGTTCCCGTTCGCGTCCTGCACGTTGATCGAGGCAGGCGAGTCGAAGAACTCGGCCTTCTGCTGGCCGGTCGTCTGCACGGTGATCTTGCTGGGGTTCGTCTCGATCTTGATCGTGTTCCCGTTCGCGAGCTGGAGGACGATGTTGTCCTGGGCGTCGCTGATCTTGATGAAGTGGTCGTTCGCGGACCTGTGCTCGATCGCCTCCTGGCCGGAGATGTCGATCCAACTGGACTGACGCCCCCCGAACGACGCGATAACGATCTGCTCCTCCCCGCTCTTGTCGGAGAGGGTCATCTGGTGGTGCTTCTCGGCCTCGGTTCCCGCCTCTCCCTGGGCGCCGGTCCAGACCTGGACCTTCTGCTCGCCAGCCTTGTCCTCGAACAGGAGTCCGAGACCCGCCTTCGTCTTGATACCGCGCTTCGTGGGCTCGCCGCCCTCGGTCGCGAACTCCTTCGGCACCTGGGCGCCGTTCGCGCCCTTGTCCTGGTCCCTGTTCCCCCACCAGGACCCGGAGAACCTCGGCACACGGAGGTCGCCGTAGTCGAACCAGACCCAGACCTTGTCGTCCTTGTTCGGGGGGAAGAAGATACCCTTGTCCGGCCCAGCGAAGTCCGAGCTGGGGTAGGCCCAGATACTCAGCTCACCCTTGCGGCCGGTCACCGACTCGCAGCTGACCCTGACTCGGCCCTGGCCCTGCGGATCCTCGTTGTCGACGACGGTCCCCTGATACTTCGAGTAGTGCCTGCCTGTGACGTACTCCAGGCCGCGATCTCGGATGTTCTTCACGAATCGGAAGAAGGGACTCATCAGCTGTCGACCCTTTCCTGCGGCTCCGGGTCTACAGCCTCGCCCCCGCCCTCCCTCGTGGGAGGATCCTGCCCGCCCGTGATCGGAACCTTCCCTGTTCCGGTGTTCTTGTCACCGCTCGAGGACTCTCGTTTCAGCTTCAGATCAGTGGAGTAGCCGTCCATCCCGATCCGGTGCGTCACCTCGATGATCCGGTAGGCACCGCTGAACGTCTCGCTACCGCACAGCACGCGCACGATCATCATCGGCACCAGATCCGGGTGACCGAGGACCGTGGCCGTTGCCTCCGTGTTCATCCAGGTGTTCCCGTCCCGGACAGGCTTTTTGGCGTGCTCATCGCGGTTCGGGATAGCATTAGAGTTTGATTTGTGCGTACCGACCGTGTTCCCCGTCATGGCCGGATTCGGGGTAACCGCTGTCCCCTGCTGATCTACCTGGTAGGTGGTTCCATCTGCGTTCCTCGCACCGGCCGCATTCAGCTGGCCGGTGTGCTCCTCGTCCGCCATGTCTAGTGGATCGAGCACCAGTGTAGTGACCTCTCCCGTATCCGGGTCGGCGTACGAGTGCGTCATGCCTCGACCGGCCGGAGTCGAGAACAAGGTCTCCAGCGCCCTCGTCGAGAACGCCTCCATCGGGATGTCGCGGTCGTTCTCGGGCGCCTGCATGAACAGCAGGTTGTAGGACGCGTCCACCTTCTTGATCGTGTTCATGTCGCCCACGATCACCTTGTCACCGAGCACGAAGAACGAGCAGCGGTTCGTATCGCACAGCTCCTTGAAGAAGAGCCAGTCACTAGAGTTCTGCTCGAGTACCTCCGGCTCCTCCTTGTTGAGCGGCCTCTGTTGGCGGAGCGGCGAGTCAGCGCCGACCTGCGATACATCCAGCTCCAGGTTGGTCTTCCTGGCGAGGTGTTCGAGAACGGCTAGATCGGTAGCGAACGTCCCGTTCTCCTCAGCCCTAGCAGCAGCTCCCGAGTTCCTCGCGTAGCTTGTCTTCGCCTGCCTGGCAATTCCGCTGCCGCTGAGGAGGTCCGTGCCGTGGATTGTCACCCGAATGTCGGTGCCCGACATATCGAGACCCGGCTTCGTGATCATGAAGATGTGCTTGTCGCTGGTGAGCTTCTTCGCGGTGGGCGTGCTCGGCAGCCAGCCCCACTCGATCACCATGACGCCGTTCCTCTGGATCGCGCGGTCATCGACGATCTTGACCGCGTCGGCGAACGGCGGCTCGAGCGTCACCGTCGCCTCGGCGAAGCCGCCGCCCTCGAGCCTGATCTCGATCGATGGGGAAAAGCTCCGCAGCCAACTGCTGTAGTCGAACTCGAGCGTGATGTCACCGCTGCTCGTCTGGCCCTTGGACTCCTCAATGGGCTGACGCTCGTTGTTGCCAACCTGCTCGCCATCGACGTTGACGTTCCCCTCGAGCTGCTCCACGGTGAGGAACTTCAACGTGAAGAACGGCGCGAAGAAGTCACCTGTACCTTCGGCGCCGGAAAGCGGGTTGTAGCGCCCGTCGCCCACTAGAGGAAGCCCCTCTCACTGAGACTGAGCCTGGTCGGAACCTGGATACGGAGGCCGGGAAGGAAGTCGTTCGGCCAGAGCCGCATGTCGTTGCGGAGCATGATGAGGTGGCCGGTCGCGTCGTCGCCCAGCTCCTCGTCAGCCAGGCTGTCTGGGCGGTCGAGGTAGTGGACGACGTACTCGTGGTCGTCCGAGTGAGGGTTGAGGGCCGGTGGGCGCGTCTTGTCCCACCAGATCACCTCCTCGTACTTGACGAGCGTCGAAAAACGCAGCGGACCCTTTGGGTTTCGTCTGATCGGACTCGCCATTACATCTGCGCCTCCTCAACAGACGCCTTCCGAGCCATGTGCTCATCGATGCCGTTGCCGACGCCCCGGAACACGACGCGCACCTTCTGATCGCCGCCGCCGCGCCCCTCGAGCTTCCTAACCAGCGCGGCCCACGCCTCAGCTGGGATGCCGCCCGCGCCCGCGCCCTTGCCCGCGCTATCCGCGACCTCGCCCGGGGCCTTGCCCTTCATGGCAGCTTCCAGGCCACGGCGCTTGGCCTCGGCAAATCTCGTGATCCCCTCGTCCAGCTCGATCTCGCCCTTGGCGACCGACGATGCGATGTCGCTCAGGGACTTCTCCATGTGCGACCTGAGGCGGCGCTCGGCCTCGCGCATACCGGACGCGCTGAGAGCGGTACCCTTCTCGGCCAGCTCTCGGAGAGCCTGCTCCGTGTGGCTCTTCGCCCGGCGGCGGAACTCGGCGGCCTCGCCGAAGTTCTCGTTGTTCTCCTTGCGCTTCCGCCTGTTCAGCTCCAACTCGGCGCGCGAATTGGCCACTTCCGTTTCGGCGATGACCTTCTGGTCGTCCATGAACTTCAGCGCCGACTGGTGGGCGTCGTCTAGACCCTCCTTCATACCGGCCACACCCGACGTCACGGCCTTCTGCTCGGCCGCAATTCGCTGCTGCGTGGTCTCCCAGTCGGCGCCCAGCCCGGATATTCTGGCTTGCTCGTCGGCGGCGGCCGTCAGGGACGCGGCCATGTCCCTACCGAAGCCTACGGCACTGGACCGCACGCCACGGATAGCGGTAAGCGCCTCCAGCGCCATGTCCGACGCCCCGCGTGGTCCGTAGTTGTATGCGTAGTCCAATAGCTTCTCAACAGCGGTGAGCGCTCCGCTAAGGATGCCGTTTTCTCCCAGCAGCATGTCGGAGATGGCCTTCGCGGCAGTGAGCCCGGCCACCTTGATCGCCGCCCAGCCCTTCTCCCAGCTTCCACTGAAGGCATCGACAACGAACTGTCCGACACCTTTGATCGCCACGATCGCGTTGGAGATCTTCTCGAACGAGCTGAGAGCGATCTGCGCGACCGACACCCACATGCCGCCCATGTGCTCGAGCAGGAACTTGCCCACGGTGATGCCGAGGCTCTTGATCTCGAAGAACGAGACCTTGAAGCTGAGTCCGATCCCCCCAATGATGTCGCTCAGGCCGTGCTCCCAGATGTCGCCTAGCTCCGGGAAGAACTTCTCAGCAAGCCAGCTGGGGATGCCAAGCAGGATGTTGTCGAGGAAGGTACCGAGAGTGACGATGGCCGTCTCCACAGCGCCTTGGAAGATGTCCAGCCCGGACGCCTCGGGATCGGAGAGCACCTTGCTCATGCGATCCATCCCGTCCATCACCGCGTCGATCCCGGAGACGATCAGCCCGATCGGTCCCAGGATCTTGAGGAGCCTGGGGCCAATCGCTCGCAACGCCCCGGCGAGCTTGGGGAACCGGCCGAACAACTTGCCGATCGCATTCAGCTTGCCGATGGCCCCCGTAGCACCACCAGCCACGCCCAGCAGCGTGCCGAACGCTGTCCCCAGGAGCAGGACGCCTTTGCCGACAGTACCCAGGATCGGCGCAAGGGCCTGACCCCACTCGCGCATCCGCTCGCTCTCGATGAAGTCCTTGATCGTCAAGCTGAGACTGGCGAGCGTGTCCTTCGCCCCACCGAAGGCGTCCTTCAGCACGTCGATCAGTCCGGTCTGCGTGAGGAACGCGATGCCGAGCTGCTTGACGTTGAACCACATCTTCTGTAGTTCCTTCGTCGTGTCGAGCATTCCAGACGTCAGCTCGTCGAACGACTGGACTCCGGCAGCAGTCCCGAGCGCGCGACGCCGTTCGGCTTCCTCCTGCTCGCGCACCATCGCGTTGTAGTCCTCGGTGTGCTCGATCGCTCGCATGAGTTCTGCGGGCAGCTCGTCACGGAGCTGCTCCATGAACCTGTCACGGAGGAACTGGGACGGGATCGAGTCGATGTGACCGCGCAGGGATGTGACGAACCCGAGCGTGTCCGTCTGCGCCTGACGCATCAGTGCGCCGCTCTGGTCGAGCGAGATCCCGGTCTCCATCATTGCCATCTGGAGCGGGTCGAAGCTGTCGCTGAGACCGAGGAACACGCGCCGCTGCGTCTGCGACGCCCTGGCGAAGCGCTCGAACGTGCGCTGGGCGGCCTGGACAGCCTCGGCCATCGTCTTGCCGAACGCCTTGGCGTAGACACCGGCCGTCTGGGAGACGCTCTTCACGATCCCAGCGCCGGAGCCGACCACGGCCTTGCCGAACGAGACTGTGGCGTCCATTGCGCCCTCGATCACGCCCGGGAGCTGCTCCATCATCCCCGGCATTCGGAACGCCGACTGGAACTTGGTGGCATCGTCCAGCGCCCCGACCATCGAGCCACCGAACGTCCGCATAGCGGAATCGGCCTTCGCGATCTCCTGACCAGACACACCATATAGGTCGTTGAGCGCGATGAACGCCTGCTGCTGGTCCTCGGACAGCTCGGTGAGAGAGACACCGGCCGCCGCCAAGCCCTGGGTCATCCGGGTGACTTCGCCAATGCTGAACTGTGTCGTACCGACCAGCTGAAGCATGTCGCTGCGAAGCTCGAACGCGGCCTCGCGCCCCTCGCCGAATCCTGCCGCCATCTTCCGTGACGAGTCCTCCAGTTCGAGGAACGTGTCCCGTTCCCGGCCGAGGAATTCCAGGTTCTCGACGTCCTGCACGAAACCAGAGATCGCCTGGCCGCTCTCCTTCAGCTCCCGGGCGAGTGCGGAGAACGCGGGATGGACCTTCGTGGCCGTACTGAGAAGCTCCCTGAATGAGCCGACCGTCTTCCCGGCCCCGAGCGCAACGCGCTCGAGCGCGTCCATGTTCTCCCACGTCACCGAGGTGAACCGGCCCTGCTCATCCCGGACCTGGCTCATCCACCGGGGCAACCCCTGAAGGTCGGTACCAACCAGGCCCAGCGCCTTGCTGAGGAGACCGGCCGACGCGGTAAACCTGTTGAAGGCCAGCCCTGTCTCGGTGATCTTGATGGTCAGATCCTCGCCACCCTCGGCCGCCTCGTCCATCGCCGGAGCGACGGACCCGCCGACTAACGCGTGGTCGAGTCCCCCAGCCGCCTTCGTCGCCGCCTCGGTCGACGAGGCCAACGACACCAGCGCCGCGTCAACCGATTTGATCGGCTTCGTCGCGTGATCGACAACTGTGAGGCCGATTCCGAGGTTATAGAGTTCCACTTAGACTCCCCAGGCAGCTCCAGCAGATGGCCTCTCTGCGACCGGCTGAGAGGCGTGAGGGCTCAGACCAGTCGAGTATGTCACCTGGCGCTGAGTCCCACCGCCGCCACCCGTCTTCCGCGTTCGGACGATCTCCTCTCGTATTTTCACCAACCGATGCCTTCGTGACGAGGGCATACTCATCACGGCGTCGTACGGCTGATTGTAGGCTTCCATGAGGAACACGATGTCGTGCTCCAGATTCGCCCGGGAACCAAGAGGTAGGAACGCATGGAAGCGCGGTCCTACAACCAGTTCAGCCCCTCGGCCGTAACAGGCTCGGCTCCCGTGTTCGAGAAAAAAGCCTGCCCCAGGTCGAGCGGGAACTCGAACTCGCAGTTGCAGAGGCGGCCCTGGCAGCTGACCTGGACGCTCGTGTCCACGTCGGCCTCCATCGCGTTGTAGACCTCGCGGAGATGGTTCCGGTCGTCCTTCGGGAGCGCCTTCACCAGATCCAGGTCTCGCTTCGGATCGCCGAGCGTGATCATCTGCTTCTGCTTCTGTGGTGGCTGACCGTCAGCCCCAGGAACTTCTGTCTCGACCTCGAGCTGCTCGAGCCTGGCGAGGATCGCGTAGGACCGCAGATCCTTCTGGTTCAGGCTCAGGCCCGTGAGCTTCTCCTCGTGGCTGGCCGTCAGCACGCGCACGATCGCCTTCCGGCCGGACCGGCGGAGCACGACCTCGACGCGGCGCTTCGACACCCGATCCTCGGGGACCTCGGTCATCTCGATCGTCCGCAGGTCGAGCTGCTTGTTCTTGTTCAGGTGGCCGCAGCGCGGGCACGTCCGCTCGAACTTGTAGACGTCACCGCAGGAGCAGCGGCGGAGGAAGATCCGCATCGCCAGCCGGTCCGACGACGTGATCGGCAGACCCGCCTTCAGGTCGTCACCGATGATCGCCTTGATCTTCTCAGGATCGGTCTCGTTGCCGATCTTCTCGCAGCAGGCCGAGAGGAGCATGGTTGTCCGCTCGTGAACAGGCAGCTCGTCATCGTCCATGATGTCTTCCTCCGTGCCGGTCATCTCACGGAGGACGATGGTCTTGTGGACCTTGCCCTGCTCGTCCACGTAACCGCAGGGGAGTTGGTACTGCCCCCTACCACGCCCAAATACTTCAACACCCGGTACGTCTACGATCCCCGGCACGCTTTCCTCCTGACCACGCCTCGCTTGCGTAACTCGTCGTAGACGGTGCCCAACGGAACACCGATCTTCTCTGACACCTCGTTCAGCGACAGCCCCTTCCTGTAGAGCTGTTCCGCTTTGTTTCTCTTCGATGGTGCGAAGCTGGAGTTGAGCAGCTTGGCTTCGGACACACCGCGAACCACACCGGCGATGTGGAGCACACGCAGCACACTCGACTTCGCACGCCCGACCTCGCGTCCAACCTCGATCGCCGACATGCCGCTCTCGTAGAGCTTGATGATCTGCTTGCGCACCGCCCGATTCATGCGCGTGCGGAACCTGTGATCGACTAGCGTCTCCGGTCGTAGGTCCAAGATCCCGCGCCTCTTCAGCTGGGCCTTGCGCCACAGCTTCAATCTGATCTCTGAATGCCTCTCCCGAAAGCGCTCGATCTTCTCGGCACCCTCCGGGGAGAGCCAGCCTTTGACCTCGATCAAGTAGTCGATCTCGCCACCGCTGTTGTAGATCCAGAAGTCCGGCAGGTAGTCGTCGAACTGCTCGACCTCGTAGTCCCAGTTGAACCTGCGCGCATCGAGCCAGGCGGCGGTCTTCGCCTCCCACGAAGATCGGAAGAAGAACACGCGACCCAGCCGATCGCGGAAGGTGAAGCCGCGACACCTGTCTCGTCCGCGAACATCGACACCCTCTTCGAGCAGCACGCGCTTGATCGGGCTCGCCGAGCACTCGAACCACTCGGCCAACCAGTTGACCGACTCCCCGGCCTCGTAGCGACTGACAATCTCGGCCCGCGCGCTCGGATCATCCGCGAACAGATGCCGCTTGCGTGCCGGATGACGGCGCGTGCGCCCCAGCTCGCGACGGACGAGCCAGACGGACAACCCAGTCGCAGCCGAGACCTCATCCAGCGTAGCTCCGGCCTTGTATCGACAGCGCACCTCGGCACGCTTCGCCGCAGACACGTTGGTCCTCGGGCGTCCCATACTACCTCCGCGTTTCCGCAGACATAGTAGCACTTAGTCGCCCCCTCCCAAAGAAGCGAGCTGCTCCTCGGTCACAGCCTGCGTCGCTCGGAGCTTCACCGGACCGGGGTCCGTGGCATCCCAGATGACCTCGATCCGCTGGAACCCGTCATCTCGGTTGGCGCCCTGCTCGGCGACCAGCGCCAGCGCTTCGGGCGACAGGTGGAAGCGAAAGCCGGGGTAGTCCTGGTCCCACTCCCCAGACGGTAGCGAGCTAGCGTCCGGGCCGAACTCGCCCGGCGTGAACGTGAGCACGTACTGCGGCCGATAGGGAATCTCGTAGGCGCGGAGCACGATGTCGCCGTTGTCGTCCCGGGCGTAGTCCTTCATCGCCCACGGCCCTTGCCGAACACCTCTACCCCCGGAACATCAACAATTCCTGGCACTTATGCCTCCTTCTCGAGCGCGTACCTCACCAAGCGCTCGAACCTCTCTGGACTCTCGGCCAGCACCTTGAGACCGTCTGCGACGGTCCATCCCCAACGCTGGCAGAAGACGAACAGCTCGTCGTAGACCCCGGTCGGGAGAGCGACCCGAACGATGGTCGTGCCGTCCCCTCCGTTGCCCCTGTGGGCCACGTAGGAGCGCAGGAGAGCCTCGATCACGGCGGAGATGGTCCCGTGGCCCTCCTCCTTGATTTTGGCCTCCAGAGCGCCCCGGAGGACGTGGGAGAGCTGCATGTTGGTACGTCGACCAGACGGGTGCACACGCGCGGGCGCGGGCAGGCGCCTGTCCCCGTCGAGCCACTCCAGCACGACCTGGCGGATGACCTCACTCTGGGAGCGGCCGGTCTCCTCGCAGTAGGACGCGAGCGTGTCGTCTAAGTCCTCTGGAATGACAAAGTTGAGACGGGGCTTCAAGCTGGCTTCCATGAGGAAGACCTCCTCACTTGAGGAGGCATTCTGCCTCACGCAGCTGGACGGCGCAACCCCCTAGACCTGGGGCACGGGAAGCGGCAGGACCGTGACCCGCTGAACGGAGAGAGTCAGCTCCTCCATCACGACCTCGGAACCCGAGGCGTCCAGGTCGGTCGCGGGCTTCCACGTAGTGGGAATGGCGTCCCGCATCCAGAGCATCCGCTGTGGAATGACCTTCTGGTTCCTCGTCTGCACGACGATGAAGCTCCGCCGGGGCGCGACGCGGCCCCAGACGACCTGCATGAACCAGAGGTACATATCAAGGTTCGTGTTGAAGACCGCGAACCGGAGCGTGCAGTCGCCGCCGGTAACGTAGCCCTGCGGCACCCGGTGCACGTACGGCCAGTTCCCCTCGCGGATGTCCTTCACGTCCATCGTCATCTCGGGGATCGAGATCGACTGGAAGCCGATGTAGCTCCCGTTGTTGATGGCGGACTGGGCGGACTTCAGTGGGAACGCGGTGGGGAAGACGCCAGCGACGGGGACGTCGAGCAGCGCGAAGTTGTGACTCAAGAGCGGGTCTGAGTTCACCGATCTGGCCATGCGCCCATCCTACCGCGTCTTGAGCTTCCGCCGCTTCCTCTTCTTCGGCCGAATGCCCAGGCCGGAGTAGACCTTCCGCTTGAGGTGTTCAGGCGCTCCGGCCAGTTGGCCCTCGACCCACGCCTTCCCCTTCGGGTTCTCTAGCGGTTTGGCGAGAATCTTCGAGGCCATCCGGTGCATCTTCGGCTCGATCTCGGTACGAAACTCGGCGCTGCCCGTGTCGTACGTCCCCTTGTTCTCGATCTCGTAGTAGCGATGGCCGAACTTCTTCTTGTAGGTCTGACCAGCCTTCGCGACCGCCTGATGCGAGGCGACCACGTCCGCATCCGGGACGGTCCGGCCGCGCGCCTGGTTGCGCTCGCGAGCCACTTCGATCGGTGTGACCACCATCACCATCGAGCAGTCGTAGCCGAGGTCTTCGAGCGCCTTCTTGCCTTTCAGGATGTAGGTGGGGTTCTTGGCCGTGCCATCGACGATCACGCCGAGTCGCCCACGCGCGAAGTGCGCGCGCTGATTCATCATCGTGTACCACGAGCGGTCGTGCAGCTCCTTCCCGATCGATGGGAACTTCGGGTTGTCGGTCGGCACCTCGAAGGCCGTCTTGAGATCGAGGCCCTTCTGCTTGACGCGCCAAGCGTAGATCTCATCCACGCTCAGGGTCTTGAGCCCGAAGGCTCCGCCGAGCTGGCTGCCGAGCTTCCCGAACATCGTTCCGGCAGTCCACGATTTGCCGGATCCCATGCCGCCGCCCAGAAAGATCGCTTTCAGGATATGCGGATCGAAGATGCCCTCGTGCAGAAGGCGGGCGTCAGATGGAACGACCCGCTCGAACAGACTCACGACGCCTAGTACTTGTCGTCCTGGGCGTCGGCGCACGCCTCGGCCGCCTTTGCGGCGGCTTTGAGCGCGGAAACGAGGGCGTCGTACTTGGGCTTCATCTTTCCCAGCTCGTCGCCCTTCGCGAAGCGCTTCTTCTCCTTCCACATCCGATCGCACGTGGTCGCCGCATCCTCGAGCGCGTACTGGAGGTCGCGCTTGTTGAGGTAGCGGCGGGGCATCATGCCCATCATCTCGTGCAGCGGGTTCCGGCCGTCGTCCTGATCGCCCTGCTCTTCCTGCTCGGTCAGGCCCGCCAGCTTGTCGAAGTGGCTCATCACGTCCTCTTTCTGGTGTCTGGTCTGCGCTGACCTCGACGCTACGCCGAGATGATCTCCACCTCCAGCTCCTCGACGGTGAGGGTCAGCTCTTGGAGAGCGACCTCGGAGCCGGTGGCGTCCTTGTCCGCCATCGGCTTCACCGTGGAGGGCCAGCACTCGCGCAGGCGCATGATCCGGGAAGGCGACCCGTCGATCCCGAACTCGTCGGTGATGTGGAACTCCATGATCATCAGGTCGGAGCGGTAGGTGTCCGCCGCGCCGTTGATCACGTCGATGAGCCACTTGTAGAAGTCGCTCTCGCGCTGGACGGTGCCCTTCATCAGCTGGCACTCGCCCACCGTCTGGATGCCCGGGTACTTCCGGGTCCAGCGGTACACGCCCTCGCGGTACTCCGCCGGGTCGATGCTGACCTCGGGCGTCGAGACGGTCGAGAACCCGGCGACGGGATCGAGATGCCCCCCGGCCGGATCGACCACGTGAAACCTGTAGTTCAAATACGGATCAGTGGACGCTGCACGAGCCATGTCAGTCTCCTATCTCGTCTGCCCGACCCCTACGAGGTCTGCGTGCCGACCGGCTGCTGGAGGGTGAAGGTGATGAACTCCGCCGGGGTGCCGGGGTTGAATCCGATGTCGATGATCGCCTTGCCCTCCGCCACGGTCGAGGCGTTGTTGTTCGTGGCGTTGCACGTCACGAAGAACGCCTCGTCCTCGTTCTGGCCTGCGAAGTAGCCGAGCCGGAAGAGGCTGCCGTAGTAGCCCTTCAGCGCGGTCTCGATCTTCGCCCAGAGCGGCGGGCCGTTGTTCTCGAACACCGCCCACTGGAGGTTCAGGCTGGTCGCGTACATCAGGAAGTTGTGCAGCGTGCGCGCGTTGATGTAGCGCCAGCGCGTCTCGCGCGAGAGGCTGCGCACTCCCCAGACGGCGATCCCGGTCGCGTCGCTGGAGATGATCGGATTGATCCGCGACTGGTAGAGGTTGTCCCGGTCCGACTTCTCCAGCACGAACTCGGCGGCGACGACGCCAACCGCGTTGAGCGCGCCGTCTTCGACACCGCCCGGAGCCTTCCCGACGTTCTTGGTGTTCGCCGTGCGTGCGTAGACGCCCGCCACGAGCGGAGTGATCGGCACCAGCTCGACCCGATCGGTGAGCGGGTTGACGAAGTAGACGTTGGGGTAGTACATCGCCCCGATCTTCTCGTCCCACGCCTGGTCCACCTGGATGTACTTGATCGCCTCGCTCACGGTCGTCCCGTTGGCGTAGCCCATGATCAGGTAGCGCAGGTCGGGCCGGTTCTTGGCGAACTGCACCATGTCGAACTGGACGAACTCCGAACCCTCGAAGTCGGGCACCACGACGTTGAGCGGCTCCTCGACCAGATCCAGGGCGTAGATGCCCTGCTTGCTGGATTCGAGCGCGGCGGCCGAGATGTCCGCGCGGGTGACGGCAGAGCCGTTGACGCCGCCGGACATCTGCCACTCGACGTCGCTCGCGAGGCCGGTGTAGTTGCCCAGGATGTCGGTGCCCGCCGTGGGTGCGCTGTCCCAGGTGATGTCGTAGGCGCCAGTGTCGTAGTCGATCGTGTTGGTCCCGGCCGCGTCCACATCCCCGACCAGGTTGCCGAGGCCGTCGTCGGTCGCGACCTGGCCCGACTGGTAGTCGGCGTCGATCGTGGTGGCTGCCCTCGGAGCCAGCAGCGTGGTGAGCGCCACGGCGCCGGTGACGTAGTCGGCCGACCCGGCCGCGCCCGCGACACCGCCCAGCTCGGTCAGATCCCCGGCCACGTCGCCGTTCACGATCCCGAGCGGCACGTAGTCCACCAGGATGTTGGTGCCGCTCTGCGGCGGAGTCGAGGTCGTGAAGTCGATCAGGCCGCTCTGGGTAGGCGCCGTGACGCTGTCCACCAGGTCGATCGCGTTCGTGCCCGCGCCGATCGCGCCCGCGAGAGCCACCGCCTGGGCCATGTTGTCGGTGGCCGCCGCCTTGGTGATGATGTCCGACTCATCGTAGGTCACCGTCACCGGGGAGCCACCGGCGAGGCCGCCGCCGAGCGAGCCGAGCGTCTGCCCGGTCATGGCGCCGGTGGTGTAGTCGATGGTCCCGGTGCCGCCCTGGAAGACGAGCGGGTTGATGAGGTTCCCAGCGCCGTCGTCGAGGATGACCTGGGCACCGTCGTCCACAGTCGTCACCGCGATGGCCAGCGTGCCAGGGTGAACCGGAGTGGACGGGGTGACGCCTGGAATCGGCGTGGAGGCGAGGTCGTAGATCTGGCCGGGCGTGGCCGCGCCGATGGGCACCCACGGCGATCCGCCAGCCGGTACCGCGTAGCGGATACGGAAGACGGTGTTCTCCCGGTGGACCGGAGCGGTCAGCGCACCGGCCGCGATCTGGAAGGCCGTGTCGATGCCGTTGACCGTGCCGACCGCGAACGGACCACTGCCGAGGTTGTCGACCTGGTCGCCGACCTTGGCGTAGAACATCCGCAGGCTGCCGTCGAGCACCGGCGTCGTCGGCAGGGTGATCGCGAAGGTCGTCACGATCCCGTCGATCGCCGGTGTCGGCGTCTGCGCCTCGTCGTCCACCTGGGCGTCGGCCGCGACGATCCGCAGCGTGTTGTCCAGGCAGGCGCCCTGGGCGAGCGTCCCGGAGAAGTTGGTGTCGATGCCGTTGACCGAGCCACCGGCCACCAGCACCTCGTCCTCCTCGTAGGAGGGGATCAGCCCGCTGGGCGTGCCGCCCGCGCCCTCGGTGATCTCCACCAGCTGAGACGGCTTCCGGGGATCGGTCAGGACGGTGGTGACGTAGTCGGCCGCGTCCGGGTCGGTGAACTGGACCGCCTCGTAGGTCTCCTCGGAGACGAGGATCGACGCGTCGTACTCCGAAGGACGGAGGACGAGCAGGTCGAACTTCTCCCACTGCTCGGCACCGGCCGTCCGATCGAGGAAGTTGCGGTTCCCTCGGATGTGGATCCGGGTGTCGTTGCCCCAGGTCCCCTCCCCCTTCATGGTGAAGGTCCACTTGGTGGGACCGGGCGTCGGGTCGATGTCCGCCCACGCCGAGATGGCGTCGGACGGGACCACGCGGACGATGTAGGCCCGCTGGCCACCGTTCCCGAAGAAGCCCTGGATCCCGATCGGGACCAGACCTAACGACGAGATCGGTCCGAAGACACGCTCGAACTCGACGGTCGAGCGAACCTCGACTGGCGTATTGCTCGGACCCTCGTCGGTCCAGCCGACGAACCCGGCCTTCGCGGGAGAGATGCCCTCGGGGGCACGGGACGGCTCCTTCTCGAAGCCGTAGACACCTGGGCTGAGGATTTCGAGTTGGGCCACGGCGCTCTCCTAAGCTCTCTTGGCTGATTGCGGACCGAGCACCCTACTTGGGCTCGTCGTCGTCGGTGATCACGATGGGGGTGTCGTCCGGCCTGGCCGCCCTGGTCGGCCGGGCCGGTGAGGTCTTCTTGGGAGCTGGTGCGGGCTTCGGCTTGACCACGGTCGCCTGCTTCGTCGCGCGGAGGGCGTTGGCCTCGCGATCGGACAGCTTGCGGAGGCGCTTCGCGCGCAGGCCGCGCACGACTCCCTTGTTGGAGGGGCTGGCCTCGAAGATCTGGCCGGGACGGTGCGCCTTCGTCACGCCTCCGGGAAAGTCCACCATCCACGGACCGCGCCCGGTGACCTGGTAGTACTGAGTCCTCATTCGTCTCTCCCTATGGCGGTCACCCGCTTGATCGGCTGGCCATCACCGTAGAGGCCGCCGCCTCCCGGATCAGGTCCAGGGTTGTTCGGATCGACCGGCTCGATTGGATCAGGCTGCGTCCCTCCGACGAATCCCGGAACGACCTTGGGCACCTTGTCGAGCGTCAGCTCCCCTTCGACGCGAAGCGACACACTGTACCCGCACACCCGATCGACGAGCGAGTTGATCTCCGTGAGATCCGCTGTCCCCTCCTGAAACGTGTGGTAAGTGCGCTCGACCCCGAGCCCATCCACCACCGTCACATCACCGTAGAGAGGATACCGAACCATGACCATCTGGAGAAGCACCTGGGCGACGGTCCGATGGCGGCTCCAGCACTCGATCGTGTAGGTGAAGTCGTAGGGCCACTCCTTCTCCTTGATCTCGTAGTGAGACCAGCCCAGGTCGGGGCCGACCGAGATCGGAGTGGCTCCCTCGGCGGGAAGGCGGTACGACAGCGTCGGCGACCAGACGCGCTGCTGAGACGGGGTTGCGTCGTCGCGAATGACCAGGACGCATGGCAGCTCCCACTCCTGGTCGGTGGGCTCGGACTGCTTGAACCCGACTAACGCGCGCTCGATCTTGATCGGCGCGTCGTTGCTGTTCTCAGGCTCGACGAAGACGCCCTCGAGCGGAAGGTAGTACTGGTTCTTCTCTGGATCGAGCTGGGCGCCGAGACCTTCGACCACGCCCTGATCGAAGTCGATCAGGTCGATGTGGCCGGTCCGTTCTCCGAACTCGAGCGACGGCATGGGACACATTCTACGGCGGAGGGCCGCTGGCCGCCATAAACTACAGCCAGCTCTCGTCCCGCCGTTTCTCCAGGCGTTTCCTGAGATCCTCGGTCAGTTTGTCCACCTCGTCCAGCCGACCACCGGCCAGCGCTTCTCTGATCTCTCGGCCAGCAGCCGCGACCCATCTCGGGGCCTGGTTCTTCGCCGCCCTAGCCGTCTTCAGCCAGTGCGGAACACGGGGGAAACCGCCCAGGCCGTGCTCCAGGCGCATCTGGAGAAACACGAGGTCGATGAAGACCTTCCCGTTGATCGACGGCTTCACGCCATCGGTCACTGTTGCGCCGAGCTTCGTGATCTTGCTCACGAGGTCAGCGTAGACCTCGCGCAGACGACGGCGATGGCCGTCCATCTCGGCAGGCGAAGCAGGCCGAACCTCCGCCTCAGCTGGGATACCGCCCGAGATCGGCGGGAGCGTGTCCACGGTCCATGGGTTGTGCTTCGCCATCTCGATCGCAATCGGGTTCGAGCCACCGATCTTGATCTGGGTGCTCTCGGCCGGAACCGTGGTCAGCTTCGTTCGTGAAAGACCCGCGATGGCCCACTCGTCCTTCTTGTCGTTCTCGAGGAACTTGATCGCGTCACGGTAGAGGTCGAGCCACTTCTCTCCCTTCGGGATTCTCTCCTGTACGTCCTCCTGAATGCCCTTGGCGATGGCCCGACCGGCAGCTGTGGCCGCAGCTCGCGCGCGCTTGTGCACGTCCCGCCGGAAGGTCTTGGGGATCCCGCCAGTCGTCGTAATCTTTATGAACTTAGCCACTTACGCTCTCGGCGGCGGCGAGTCCGGCGAGAGGTCCCCCGGCGTCGTGTCACCCGTCGACCCGTCAGGCGGCGACTCCGAGAGCTTCCTCTCGGCGAGCTTGCGCTGCGGCTCGTACTTGGAGGACTTCACGAGGATGAGCTTGTAGGAGACGAAGAATCCATCGCCGCCGAAGCGGCCCTCGGTGTCACGATCGACATCCTCCACGTCCATGTACATATCGAGCAGCTTGGTGAACCGGACGATGTCGCCGGGGCGCGGCTGGAGATCCCACTCGCGCTCGCACAACACTCGGGCGAGGAAGTACTCGCACCGGCGGACGTAGATCACGCCGCGCTCGTCCGGCTCCTGCTCGTGCTCGACGTTGTCCACTCGGCCGCGAACGAGGATCGGCTGCAAGTACGGCCAATCCGGCTGGATCTCTCGGCGGGCCGAGTCGAGCCTGCTCTTGATGATTACGCGCTCTCCATAGAGCGCATAGCCCGCGTGCTTCTTCCTCGCGAACGGGTCGTCAGGCTCGGTCTCCGGCGTTGCGATCTTGCTGCGGTGACCGGCGTTCGACAGCGGATGGTCGCCGTCGATCCGCCTGTTCTGGTCCTCGAGCACGTAGTAGTAGGCGTTCATGCCGCGAAGCCGTGTGAGCTGCCGCGAGATGAAGTCCGCGTACGCCTTGTTGCGCGGGCCAATGAACGTGTCTGGAACACCGGCCGTGCCCTTGGTACCAGCGAGGTTCTTGAACTGGCCGTACTCGTAGGAGGGAGGAGTGGGGGGTCGCACGTCAGCCACGGTTCACCTCCCACCAGTTCCGAGAGAACCTCTCGGGCGCATCCTCGTAGAGCCCCTTGGCCCAGCCCCGCACCTTCCTGACCTTGACCGAGAACTTGACGATCGGCGGAGGCCGCTTCCCGCCGCGACGTTTCCTATGCCGGAGCGGCTGCCGTTCGCGCACGAACATCTCGCGCTCGCGCTGCTTCCCCGCGTTCGTCAGCTGGACACGGCTCTCGTCCTGGGCATTCGTCTTGATCCGGGCCTCAGAGCCATCTCGCCTGGGACCGGCAGTGAGCAGGCCCCACGTAACGACGTTGAACGCCTTGACGAAGTCGTCCTCAGTCGGGTCATTGCCGGACGCTTCGCGCATGATGTGCGAGTAGATCCCCGAGATCACCAGCGGCGGCAGACTATCGGGATCACGGATCGCGACGTAGGGATCGAACTTCTCTTGAGGCTCTTTGGCCATCGGCTACCCGGTGATGATCGGAACGGCGCGTTTCCAGTTGAGGATGTCCTGGTTGAGCTTCTCCATGACGGTCTCGGCGTTGGACATCAGGTCGGTGCCGTTCATCGTCCGATCGCCAGCGATCGACGGCCACGAGTCCACAGTCATGCGAATGTTCCCCAGCGTACCCATCGCCTCGGCCAGGAGCTTCCGCCTGAAGAAGCCCGTCTCCTGCGGATCGAGTACGCGCGTGTCGATGTTCCACGACCAGACGGTCACGAGCGCCTGGTCCAGCCCAGAGTTGACGGACGCGGGAGGCGGCATGATCTCGAGCGTGCGCGTCTCCTTCGTCCACTCCCAGTCCCGGTCGGTCGAGAAGATCCGGCCGATCTCTTCGAGGTACTGGAGCCGCTGCACCAGGTCGGAGTAGGGTAGCGGCGCGACGTTCGGGTTCGTCCACTGGCCGAACAGGAGCGAGAAGTACGTGTAGCTGAACTGGTCCGCGTCGAGCGTCGGGAGCTGGTAGTTCGGGTAGTCGATGCGGATCACCTCGATGATGTCGGGCGGCAGCAGGTAGGAGGTCTGCCCGTTGGCGAGAGGGATCTGGAGCACCTTGCGGAAGCCGACTCGCTCGCAGTACCAGCGCTTCGTCTCCTCCATGCAGTCGTCGTAGTGGGTCTCGCCGGGCGGGAACGGCTGGCCGGTGAGCGGGTCGAGATCGCCGGGCGAGGTCAACTCGATGTCCACGATCCCGCCGCCGAGCTTACGGAGCACCCAGCGCCAGTGCTCGGGCTCGCTCTTGCCCTGGCCGGAGATCGCCGGGAGGTCGTCGGGAACGGGGGGCTCTGGAGCTTGGGTCATGGGTTGCTCCTGGGGTCCGCTTCCATCCTAACTTGCGGTGGAGGGCCGGGCTACAGCGCTACTTAGGGGAACGGTGTGAGAATGGCGGGCGAGATTGTTGAGAGGGATGAAAGGAGCCTCATGACCGACCCTGACCTGATCGAGATCCGCGACCTGTGCCGCGACCTGGCCGACGATCGCACCGGCCCCGACTGCCATGGCCTCGTCTTCCGCATCAACAAGTGGCTGCACGTGGACATCAGGACCAGGACCAACTCCTCCGGGCTCCGCCTCTGCACCGCTGGCCGCGCCGCCGCGCGCAACCGCGACCGCTCGTTCAAGCTGACCGGCCGCACGTCGGTGGCGACCCGGATCGCCAAGTGCGCCCGGAGGATCACCGAGGAGACCCGTGCCCAGTCCAACTGACCGCGACGTCTTGAAGACCATCCGGGCGGCCCGCAAGTGGGTCGCTCACTACAAGCCGTTCCACAAGGAGCCGTCGTGCGCCAAGAAGCTGCGCTCGTGGCGGCGCAAGCTGAAGTTCGCGCTGGCCGAGGCCGACGCCCGCCAGCTCGACGTGCCGCCCGATCCCTACGCGCCACCTCCCCCGCCGCCGCCCCCTCCCACCGAGGAGGAGGTCCGGGCGAAGCACCTGGCGGAGCTGCGATGCGACCGTTTCCTGGCCGACTGGTCGGTCTGCAAGGGGACGACCGCCTGGGCCGCGTGGGGCGGCTCCGGCTGGTCGGCCGTCACGATCATCACCCCGGCCCGCGTCTGGGCCACGGCGAAGCGCGTGGATGCGCGGTCAGGCGAGCCCGTGACCGAGAAGACGGCCCACGTGCGAATGGACCGTCTCGTCCGCCGAGACGCCGCCCTGAAGGGCAAGGACAAGCCGACCCTGCTTCCGAGCGAGGTCTTCCCCCAGGAGGATGACGACGGGGAGCAGGAACCGGCCGAGCCCGAGGCGACCGAGACCAGGCCCCCAGAGATCGTCGATGCCGTTCGCAAGCGGCTGCCGAAGCTGATGGACCTGGTCGGCGATGACGCGACCATCGACGACTGGTAGAGCTGGGTAGAACAGTGGCATGAGAGAACTAGAGGTCGGCGACGAGGTCTTCTGGTACGACGACAAGGACGAGCGACGGCGAGGTCGGGTCTGTGACAGCGACGGCGAGCTGGTTGTCCGGCCCTACGATGTGCTCGGTCGGCTCCAGCTCGAGGAGCACGTAGCACTCAGCCCGACCAGGATGAGGCTCGCTTCTGGCGTTGATCAGCTGGCGGAGCTGGCTCCGATCGTCATGCACCTGTCCCACCTGATCGAGTGCTACGAGGGCGGCCGGGGACACCCCAAGGCGACCTACTGCGGCGACTGGAAGATCAACACCGAGCACAAGCCGTGGTCGCTTCACAGCCCAAAGGCCGAGGTCGATCCGCTCCGTGTGCATCAGCGCGGATTCTGCTCCGATGATCCGTGGAAGAAGCTGATCGAGGACACCGCACTGGCCTTGGACTACAGCGACCGCAGCGAGCCGCTCAAGGACCGCGAGCTACCCGACGAAGCCTACGAGAGCGCGGCCGAGCTGAAGCTGTGCCCACGCTGCTTCCGCGCGGCCGTGATGGAGCGCACCTGGCCGCTCGAGCCGGGTCGCCTCTCCGAGGAGGAGCTGAAGAGGTTCGTGCTCGGCTTCCTCGACGGCAGCGTCTACTCGGACCGGCACATTCCGTCCTGGGAGGCCGTGGCCGCCGCCGAAACCGAGGAAGAGGCCCAGCGGGCCGCCGAGCGGTGGGGCCGCGACTGCTCGATGGTCTTCATGTGCCTGATGCTGTCCCCGCCCCCACCGCCGGACTACGCGGAGAAGATCGCGATCGTGTGGGAGTGGTTCGAGAAGCGCGGCCCGCGCTCGATCAACGGTATGCCCGGGTTCTTCTCCCACCACTTCATGCACCGCGATGACTGGAAGCGGGCTGCGCCCGCGATCGAGCGCGAGCTGAAGCGGAGGCGGGAGTTCGAGATCTAGGTGACACCATGAGCGATATGAGAGTCTGGATGCCGCTGTACGCGCAGGCGCCATCTGCTCAAGATCGACAACACCTCTCGGGAATCGGACGACGTGAATCTGCTTCCACATCCCGAACAATCCAACGACGTGCGCTGGACAGCAGACTGAGCGGCAACTCTCTCTGGAATCGGCCGACCGCATCGTCCGCATCTAAGCAGCCACTTCTCGCGATCAGGATGAGTTGCGCGCGCCAGACTCGCCGCCTTGACGTCGGCCGATAATGGAATCATCCCCTCCGGGGTAGATCGTAAGGAGAGCCGTCCAGCCGGACTCTCTGAGAGCCAGCCGTCATCGACGGCGTCATCGACGGCGGTGTCTACCTCGAAGCGGAGATTGTTCGGACACTCATAGCAAACCTCACCGCCACCATCGAACTGGCACCACCGGCCCGACAGCGCGTTGCACAACTCGCTGAAGGTCATCGATCCCCACAGCTCAAGCGTTCGGAAGATGGCCTGTCGGATAGCAAGCTCTCGCTGACGGAGGTAGCCATCATCCACCCCGTGATCGCCGGGTCGCAGTTCAAGCGTGTACCGGCAGTGCGGAAACCTAAAACACCCCCAGAATGCCTTACCATCGCGTCTCCTGTAGCGAACGACCATCCCAGCATCACCACAGCTGGCGCATACCGGAGGAACAACGCCCTCCTTAGTCTCCGTGCTTGATTCGCACCCAACCAGCGCGTGCCGGAAGCGATTCTCCAACATCGTCTTCCTCGTAGAACGAGACGAGACCGACTTCACCGCACTTGCGGTTGCACCACTCGCGGTTGCGAGGCGTATCCGCCCTCTTCCCAAGCCACCACCGGACGTCGATACCCTGCTCGGCGTAGTCATTAGTACGCTCCTCCAGCTCCCCTTGCGTGATCGACGCGAGCTGGACTTCGTGCGCCTGCCACCACCCGGTCGACCATATGCACATGACGTCGGCCACCCGCTTGCGATCCTCGATCGCGTACTCCAGCAGGATGTCTGGTAGGAAATCGGCATATGAACGGCGAAGCAGGGAAACTACAACCTGTTTCGCGATCAGGTGGTCCAACGACTCTGGGTGAAACCTGTAGTCAGAGGAACACGTTCGCGCCAGATGGGCGAAGTGTGGCCGAATGATCTGGCCGCACTTGAGTACCATGTCTCCGCCACAGAGTTGGCACATCACATCCCGACGATCGAGCCTTTGCGGCTCATCGATCTGCGTCAGATCCAAGCGCTTTCCAGAACTACGGCTCTTGGCTACGAATGGCATGTCGAGCTGCCCGCTTTCATCGGTCAGTTCTACCCCGGTCTTCCGACACCTCGCCGGTTTTCTCGGCCTGCACTGAGCGTCCGAAGTGCTGGGTAGAACAGTCTCAAGGAGCGATCTCTATGACTAAGGACGAGGCGATCGATCTCATGCTGGTATTGACCAAGGACAAACCTCAATCGGGACAGACGAATTGGAACGGACTGCGCACCCGCGTCGCCAAGTTCGTGGAAATCATCAATACCGGCAACTGCGAGATGGCGGCCGATGACGATGGTCTCACGATCGCCATGCGAAAACAGAACAACGGCCGTCTGATCTGGTCCATCAAGTTCCTCTGCAACTGCCCGTCAACACAAGGCAGAGTCGTTCTACAATTCGCCCCCGACACCTGGCTCTATGACCACAAGGCAAAGCGCGCGCTCCAAGCTCTCGGACTATGCGACCCAAAGCCGCCCTCACCTAAAGAGCTGTGTCGTAGGCGCCGAGCAAGGGAAGTGCGCGTGCACGAGGGGCGCGCCCGGGGCTCTAACAAGCCCTCATCGCCGCCGCCCGCTTCGGAGTCACCTTCCGCGCCCTGAACCCAGGGACCTTCACGTGGCGGCCGGTCTTGCCCTTGCGGATGTTGGCCAGGCACTCGGGCGTGACCACGTTGCCCAGCTCGTCGGCGAGCTTACGAGCTGAGAGTAGCTTGTCGTCCCTGAACCGTTCTTTGACGAACCTGATCTGCTCGTCCGTCAGCTTCGTGTTCCTCCGGCCGCCGCGCGCCTTCTTCGAGATCCGGCGGCGGGTCTCCGGGTTCTGCATGTTGCTGGTGCGGGTCGTGTCCTTCAGGTGAGCTGGGTTCACGCAGGCGCGGTTCGCGCAGGTGTGGGCGACGTCGTTCTCAGCCATCTTGCCGTTGGCGATCAGGTAGGAGACCAGGTGGGCGCCCCGGACCCGGCCGCAGATGTTGAAGGCGCCGTAGCCCGAGCTGTCCTTCGCGGCCTGCCACTCCCAGCAGTCGTCGGGTCCGGCCTTGGCGACCTTCTTCCAGAAGCGCCTGGTTGTCTTCTCATCTGCCTCGATCGGACTGCTCCTGCCGCGTCTCCTCTTCCCGCGATCCGATCGCGCCTTCTTCGGCACCACTGGTACGTCCTGCCGCTGCCAGGTCCGTCCCAGCTTGATGTCCGACAGGTGAGGCTGGCTGACGCCGAACTCCTCGGCCAGTGCCCGTTGGGACTCCCCCGCTTCCAGCCGGGCGCGGATCTCGTCCACCTTCGCCCAGTCGAGTTTGGCGCGACCGTTCTTCTCCCCACTCTGGTCCGCGAATCGGCCGCGCTCAACCATGTCGGCCGAGTTGTCAGCTGGCGTGCCGAGAACCAGGTGTCGTGGGTTCACGCAGGCCGGGTCGTCGCATGTGTGCCGCACGAGCGCGCCGTCCGGGATCTGACCGTTCGCCTGTACATAGGCCACCCGGTGGGCGAGCAGAGAGCGGTTGTCCAGCCTGAAGACGCCATAGCCGCGCGCGTTCTTGCTCGCCGTCCACAGGACGCAGGCGTCTGGAGCGGCAAGCCGGTCTACGGCCGAGGGCTCGATCTTCTGGTTCCATCGCTCCAGGTCGCGCGGCGAGAACTTGGGGTAGTTGGTGGGCACAGCGAACCTCCACCAACTAATATAGATCGGCGCTCGACGCTTCACAAGCAGAAGGGGCGACGGCCGAAACCGTCGCCCCTCCGTTGAACGTGCGACCTATAAGATCGCCGATCGAACCGTCTTCGGCCTAGAGGAGATTGTCGATCTCCACCCTGGCGAAGAATTCGGCGCGGGTCAGGGTGATCTTGTGCCTGGTCCTGACCGCCCGCCGGAGGCTCAAATCGTTGGGATCGATGAAGTTCGGCGTGATCTCCATCGGGATGTACGGGCTGTAGATCAGGCCCGTGTCGAGGATGCTCGGCCCCTGGTATCCCATGAGGATCTGGTTGGCCGGGAAGAGCGGATCGACGAAGATCAGCCACTTCCTCTTGAGGACGCCCTGCTTGAGGATCCCGCCCTGGTAGACGTGACCCTCCTCGACGGCCGAGAAGCCGTCGATGTTGTCGAGCAGGCTCGCCACCTCGGAGCTGGTGATCGCCCAGTTGCAGGGAGCCCGCTGCGTGCGACGGTGCACGATGTGGCTCGCCCGCGACATGCGGATCACGAGGCTCTTCAGGTGGTCGGGATCGTTGACGCCCGAGGGCGTGGCCCGGTCCCACTTGACGACCGCGATGGGCTCGACCGCGTTGAGCGCCGTTCCGGCGATCTCACGGTCGATCTCCGCCGTCATCTCGTCCGACATCTGCGCGACCAGGTCGGCGTCGATGTCCCTGCCCCACAGAGCGCGGAGGTCGTCGGCCGCCTCGACGCTCGCCAGGCTCTTGAGCTTCCGGCTCTCGGCCTCGATGCTCTGGAGCTGGATGTCGAGCTGGACCTCGGGGATCCGAGCGTTCAGCTCGTTGTCGTAGCGGTACTCGACCAGGATGACGTCGTTCAGCGCCGGAGCGGTGCCGAACGTGAGCGACATCTGGCCCGACGCGTAGTTGACCGTGCCGCTGCCGCCCGCCATCGGGGTGCCCGCCACGACCGTGAACGCGCCAGCGCCGTTGTCGGTCGCGTTGACGACGCCGTTGACCTTCACGACGACGGTGGACTGGCGAGGACGCGGCCACGCCAGGTTCCGGGAGAAGACGGTGGTCCCGCCGTCGCCCGTCCCGAACCGCTCGCCGTCGATGAAGTTCGAGCTGTACCACTTCGACAGAACCTTGTTCATCTCGGTCCCGGCGGCGACGGAGCCCTTGTCCGACGCGTAGCGGGGCCGGTAGAACGCGATGCCGCCGATCGGGCCGGTCATCGGCTGAACGGACGCGATCTGCGTCGCGACCAGGCGGATCGCGGTCCGGCGGATGACGGGCAGGACGTACTTCATGAACGGCCCGACCGAGAGAGCGCGAGTCTCCTCGTTGAGCCGCTTGAGGTGACGCACCTCCTGCTCGATCATCAGGGCGCAGAGGCCCCGAACGTAGTTGACGTGGGAGGGCGCGTAGCCCGGCCCCATCTCCTCGTTGAGACCCCGGAGCATCTTGTGCCACTTGCGCACGTACCGGCTGACGGCCGGTTCGTCCGCGATGGCAGTCGAGTCTCCGAGGTTCTCGGCTAACATGCCTCGAGCCGTGAACATCGGCTACCTCCTCATCAAGCTCGCCGGGTCCTCCCGGCCAAGCGCTGCTGCTCGGTCAAGGACGTTCCCAGGTACTCCAGGTCCCGGGAAGCATCGTCCCCACCGACGAAACCTTGGTTCTCGCTCGCCTCGAACGCGCGTCGCTCGTCCTCGGTGATGTGCTCGCGACCGGCACTCATGGACCGGCGCACCCGCTCCATCGGGCCGCCCGGCTCCTGCGCTCGACGCTCGGTCTCGGAAGCGCGAGCATCGATCTCCTTGATGGACGTCAGCTCGTCGTTCTTCACGTCCTCCATGATCGCGTCGCGGTGCGGGTGACCGACCGTGCGGTCGCTCGCGTAGGCCAGGAGCTTCGCGCGGGTGCCTGCGGTGACCGCCCGCTCCAGCATGTCGGCCTGCTCCTCGATACGGGCACGGGCCGCACCGATCTCCTCGTCCTTGCTCTCGATGGCCGAGGTCAGCTGGGACTCCAGAGCCTCGAACCGCTTGGTGACCTCGGCGCGGTAGCGCTTCTCGCGTGCCTCCGCCTGGGCAAGCGCGATCTCGGCGTCGCTCGCTCGCTCCTCCGCGAGCCGGATCGCAGCCTCGGCCTCCTCGTTCGCTTCGTTCTTCGCCGACATCTGGGCTTCCTCGATCGAGGTCAGCGCAGACTCGACTCGCGTCTTCAGCTCCTCGGCGTTCTTGCACGCGGAGAGGTCGCCGATCAGGTCGCGGACGTTCTCGCGGTCCTCGCGACCGCCGATCATCTGCTCGACGTAGAGCTGGAAGGCCAGCTCGCGCGTCTTCTCCTCGACGCGGACGACGCGCAGCTCGGCATCGCGGGCCTTCTTCTCCTGCTCGTCCGCTGCCTGGGACAGCTCCTCGATCTTGGCGTCCTTCTCGTCCAAGACCTTCTTCTCGTCCGGCGACGGGGCATAGGGGTTGACCATCTCGGCGATCTTCTTGAGGGCCAGCTTGGCGCCAGCCGTCTCGGGGTCGCTCGCGAAGTCGCTGCGGACGTCCTCCTCGACCTTCGTGCGCATCTCGGCCAGCGCGCGGACGAGCTTGGCCGCGAAGTCCTCGCGCAGCTCGTCGATCGCCTTCTTGTAGATCTCCTCCTTCTGGGACTCGACCTCGCCGTTGACCCGGTCGTCGGCGTCCTCGGCCGCCGTCTCCGAGGCCACGCGCATCGCGTGCTGCTCGATCACGCGAACCGCGTCGGGGAAGTGCTGCCGCAGCACCGTCTCGTTGACCTCCTCGGGGTTGACCACGAGCTTGCCGGTGGGCTTGCCCTCGCCGTCCACGTCCTCGGAGATCACGGACGGGTAGGCGTCGTGGCAGGCCGGATCGGCCACGAAGTCCCACGTGTTGAGCTTGAAGTCCTCGCCGACCACGTCCCAGCCCTGGGGGCCGGTGGACGTGGAACCCATGCCCCGGCTGGACATGCCGATGGCCGCACCCCGCCGCAGGAACGCGGCGAGGTTGCGACCCGCGTCGGCCTCCTCAACGACCTCGAACTTGCCGTTGATCGTGCCATCGTCCTCGATCCAGAGACCTCGGACGATGCAGCCACCCTCCCGGATCCGGCTGTTGTGGCTGACGGTGAAGTCGCCCAGCAGGAACCGACCGTCGCCGTCCAGCTCGAACCCGGCGTAGTCGCCGGTTCCGATGGGCGTGACGATAAACCCGGTCCTGAGCGCGTCCTTCCGCTGCTCGCGCAGCTCGGCCTTCTTGCGCTCCAGACGGGTCGGGATCTGCTCCACGTCGCCCCAGATGGTGAGCGTGTGGTAGTCGTCGCTGTAGCCCTGCACCTTGCGCGTGGAGAGCACGGCCTGGAAGCCGAGCGACTTGGCGATCCGGTGCGCGACCTGTGCGTAGTCGGCGCGCTTCTGGGTGATGTAGAAGCAGTTGTGCTGGAGATGCCCGTCGGTGTCGATCAGACCGGCGAGGAACTGGAGACGGGTCTCGCGGCTCCCGCGCACGATCTGATCGGGAACGCGCATGTCCGGCCCGACGAGATCGCGCACAGCGCGGAGCAGGCGGTTGTCCTGCCCCTTGTCAGTGGACAGGTAGAGCGTGACGGCCTCGGTCCCCGTGGTCTTGGGAACCTCGTTGACGCGAACCTCCCACTTGGCGGCGATGTCCTCGCACATCTCCCGGATCTCCGGGTCGATGGTCGTGATCGCCACAGCGCGCACAGCCGACAGACCCATCGTCTCGGGCGCGACGAAGTTGATCTTCGTCTTGGAACCATCACCGAACCAGGCGCCCAGGAAGTAGGGATCGACGCTGGGCGGCTCGGCCTCGTCCTCGAACCGCTCGACGCCGGTGCTGAACAGCTTGTAGCGGCTCTTGTAGTAGATGCTCTTGTCGAGGTAGTCCTCGACCGGGATGTCCACGACCTCGCCGTTGGACGTGTGGACCAGCGTCAGGACGTGCTTGTCGTTGCAGACCCACGGATCGCCCTTCTTGGGGTCAACCCGGTAGAGCGGGCCGGTGCCAGCGGTCGTCGCCAGCACCGTCCGCGCCTTGCCATCCGGTCCCATGAGGCGGTCGCCGGTGACGATCTCCTCGACCGGGAGCACGCGACCGTCGGCCATGAGAACCGGAGTCCCCAGGCCGAGGCACTTGCCATCACCGGGATGATCGACTGCCCCGATGACGGACCCCTGCTCGATCCGGGGCCGGAGTCTTCCGATCTCCCTCTCCATGACCGAGCGGGGGTAGACGCGGTTGTTCGCCGTGGGCTTGTCGACGTGGCCGATCTTGCCCTCGACAACGAGCTTGCCGCCGTCCTTCCCCTCGAGGATCTGCATCTTCATGGGAGGACCGTAGTGGTCGACCAGCACGCGCCTGTTTGTCGTCATCGGTATCTCCGTAAGGCTAGATGTTGAGCGAGTAGGTTACCAGGTCAGCTGGACTACTCGATCCCCTTCATCGCCTCCATCGCATCGTCGAGGTCCGCCGCCAGGGCGCGCAGGTCGTCGGCCGCGTCGTTGATGTCCGCCTCTCCCTCGACGATCCGCTGGGCGACGGCCGCCGAGTCCTCGGCGATCGACTCGAGGTGCCGACCCATCGCCACGCGCGGGTCGTCCTCCTTGTCCTCCTCCTCGATCGACTCGTCGCTGCTGACCTCCTCCGCGATCCGCTCGTAGAAGGTGGTCGCCGTCTCGAAGACGCTCCTGAGCCCGTCGACCAGCTCCTCGGCGGCGGAGTCGTCGCTCTGGACGGCCTCGCGCAGGTCGTTGAGGTGCTGCACCAGCTCGGAGATCGGGCTGCCCTGGGGCTCCACGTCGGCTGCCATCTTCTTGCCGGTGATCCGGGCCTTGACGTCCTTGGAGGTCACGCCCATCTGAGCCTTGAGCCGCTTCTTGAGGGCCTTCCGGCGCCTCGGGCTCGCGCTCCGCATCAGCTTGCGGAACTGGGCGCGGGACGCGGCACCGGCCTTGAACTCGTGGCCGCCGATCATCATCCGGCCGCGCTTCGCGGCCTTGAAGGTCGACCGCTTCATCTTCCCGCGCTTGGCCAGGCGACTCTTCGTCCGGCGGGCCTTGCGGAGGGCGCGGAGACCCATCGTCCGCTTGGTCTCGTCGAGGATCCCGTCCGTGAGGTACTCGAACGCCTCGATCACTCCGACCAGGTCGTCGTAGTTGGGCCTGTCGTCGTCCTCGGTCATGGTCTGGAGATGATCGTAGAACAGGCCGAGCAGATCGGCAGCGGCCTCCATCCTGGGGTCGTCGATCTCGTCTTCGTCCTCCTCGATCTCTTCGTCCTCCTCGTCCTCGTCGATCTCGTCCAGGGCATCGTTCGCCACGAGGGCCTCGACGAAGATGTCCGTGAACTCCTCGCTCTCGAGGGCGTCGTCGACCTGGTCCTCGTCCAGATCGAGCGACTCCATGAACTCGCCGACGATCTCGAAGAACTCGTCCTCGTCGATCTCGTACTCGTCCTCGTCCTCGGCGCGAACCTCGATCTCGGTACGGCCGGTCTCCTCGTCGTACTCGCGCGCCTCGGTCTGTTCCTCCTTGCCCTCGTCCTCGTCCTCGTCGTCGTCATCCCCGTCGCCCTTGCTGGACGGGCAAGTGTCGGCCTCAGCGAGAAGGTGACCCATTCCGAGAGCCTGAAGATCCTCCTCGATCGAAGTCTGGGGTCCTTGGTCTCCCAGCATCATGGTCCTACTCCTTCGTTGCGTTCGCGGTGTCTTGCTCGGCCAGGCTCGCGAGGAACTTGGCACCCATCAGAAGGTGGCTCGCCATGCCGGACACGCCCTCGTAGACGCCTGCCAGCTCGGCTTCGTCGTCACGGCTCGCGGCACCGAGCGCCTGAATGGCGTACTTCATGTCTGCCGCAATGTCCCGGGCCGCTTCCACGATCTCCTTCGTGGCGCGCTCCCCGGGGATCTGCTGCACGACCTCCGCCACGGTCCTCGCGGCCGTCGTCAGCGCCTCTCGGAGATCGTCGATACTCCCCGGCAGGTCGTTCGCGCGAGGAGCAGGGATCTCGATCTGCGCGTCCTCGCCGACTCCCTCGCGCACGACCTTGTGCCACCAGGCGTCCCGCTGGATGGAACGCTTGGACACTTCGGTCGCGACCTGCTCGCCGAGATCGCCTTTGTAGTTGAGCGCGTTGGCAATGCCCGCAACAAGCGGGGTCGCAGCGTCGTAGTCGTCCGCCAGGATCAGGTCGACGGCCGCCTTGGCTGTCTCCATGACCTCGGCACCGACATCCCCCACCTTGTCGGGGATGTCGAACACCTCCACCTCGCCCAACTCGATCTTGCCGTCCTCCTCCTCGACCCGGACGCGCATCAGGATGTCGTTCTTCTCGATGAGCGCGTGGTGCGGGTACGTGGCAAGGAGCTGCGCCGGTCCGGCAGCCCAGTCGGGGCTGGCTAACGCCTCGGCGATCCGCTCCCGCCGGACCTCGAGCGACCCATCCCGCAGACGCGAGAGGACGTCGTCGGCCTGCCTCACGTTGCGCAGGAGACTGATGATGGCTGCGTCGTTCACGACAGGCGCTCCCTTCCTAACTTTCTACGGTCTACATCTATCCTGCGCAACTAGGTTTGCGCCTACCGGCCGTGGAATCTTCGGGACATCGAGAGCAGCTCCTTCCGGGAGAACTTCCCCCCAGGCGGTACAGCGATGCCGCCGCCGTTGGTTCGCCGGAGTAGGCCGCGCACGTCCTCGAAGAACGCACGGCGCTCCCGATCGCGCCTGGCGAAGCCCGGATCATCCTTTGTCAGCTGGCCGAGCTTGTCCATGATCTCGGCGTGCCGCCGGTTCGACTCCCTGTACTTCCACTCCTCGAGCCGCCGCTCATAGTCCCACCGCTTCATCTCCTCCGGCGTCGCCTTCTTCGACTTCCCGACCGCAGGAGCCCTGGGCTTCGGCGCAGGCTTGGGCGCAGGCTTCGGCTTGGGAGTCCCCTCTTCCTCCTCGCCCTCCTTCTCCTCGGGCGCGGGTTCCTCGGGCTCTTCCTCCCCGCCAGGTGGCGGAGCCTCCGGCGGACCTCCCTGGGCACCGCCCATCGCATAGCTGGGCAGGTCGCCGGACTGCTCTTCTTCGGAGTCCTTCTTCTGCTGCTTCTCGATCTCCTTGATCTCCTCCTCCGAGAACTTGAGGATCTTCTCCTGAATCCAGCGGGTACTGACCCACGGCTGGATCCGGCTCGCATAGTCGGCCGCCGCATTGAGGGTCTCGTAGGCCGACAGCTCCCAGATCCCCGAAGGAATGGTCATCTCGATCGTGAACTCGGGCTTCCAGGGATCGCGCACGCCTCGCGCGGCCAGGTGCGTGCGGATGATCCGCTCCCAGCCGATCTTCAGCTCGCGCTGGAGGTTCAAGGTCACCCTGGCCGCCCGCACGTCGTCGTTCGAGAGGATCGACTTCGACGGCGGAGCCTCGTCCTTGCCGAGGTAGGCGCGCGGGACCTTCAGCGTCGCATGGAGCATCTGCTTGAAGTACTCCACGTCATCGACAGCCTGGTAGTCGGGACCGGAGAGGACGTCCACCCGGGCCAGCTCGCGGCCCTCGCGAACGGCGATGAAGAAGTCCTCGTCTCTCGCCAGCGGGTTGTAGCGGAGATCCAGGCGACCGGAGCGGGGGTTGACCATCCGCTTCTTCTTGAGGTCCCTCTTCGCCTTCTGGAGGAACGACCCGACCTGATCGGATGGCACGTCCGTCGTGTCGATGTAGTAGGCGTAGCGAGCTGGCGCGCGTGTGAGCTTGTAGATCAGCACGCTGTCCTCGAGCATCACCAGGCGCTTCCAGATCCAACGGGCGCCCTCGGCGACGGAGACGCCGTAGGGAATGCGCCGCCGCGTCGCGCGCAGTCGGAAGTGGGCGACCTGCCAGTCCTCGAACAGGGCGAGGCTCCTGGGGATCTCGACATTGCCTGCGAGCATCCGCCGCAGCTCTTGGCTGTTCGCGGTGAACTGGCCGGTCACGTCCTGTACGAAGCCGATCAGGCCGCCGTCAAGCCGCTCGACGCGCCTCATCGTGGGCACGGGGAGCGTGTTGGTCCCGACGACGCCGTTCTCGGTGATGAGCAGCTCGAGATAGTCGTTGCCCATCATCCCGAGACCGTACGCCTGCGGCCAGATCTCATCCTCGACCCGCAGCGTCCGATGCATCAGGTCGTCGCCCAGGCCCTTGATCGCACTGTCCTCCGACTGGACCCAGATGCATCGGCCGTCCTTGACCGAGGGCTGAGTCGCGTCATTAGCGAAGTAGTGGAAGGCCGAGTTGATGTCTGGGTACTCCTCCATCGCCTCGTAGTCGGCGAACCGATCCATGAGGGACTGGGAGACGGTGAGCAGGCCGCCGATGTCCTCGCGTCCCCAGACCGTGAACATGCTGGGCACGTGATGCCGCATCGCCGCGACCGAGGGCGAGTCGGCTTTGGCGCGCTCCGCTTGAGGAGCGCCGAACACGTTTCGGAGCGCCTTGACCGCCCTATCGCGGAGGGCCATCTAGTCCTCCAGTCTCCTCGCCGACCCCCAAGAAGACCTCGGTCGCCGCAACGCTCGAGCAGTCTTGTGGAAGGACGTCGTATACATCTTCCTCTTCGATCCAGGGTTCGCAACCGGCGACCTTGTGGTTGCCTGGCATGATCTTCCTCTGGAGATCGAGAAGACGATTGAGCTTGCTGCGGTTCCCCGGCCGTGGGGTCCCGTCGATGTAGAGATTCTTGGGGTGGCAGTTGTCAGGATTGCCGTCCTTGTGCTTCACCCGAAGCCCAGGAACGAGAGCGTCGCCAGAGGCCCATTCATACACCATTCGAGCGACGCTCCGCCATCTTTTCCGGTCGCTGGCGCACGCCGATCGCTTCCAATGATCGCCCACCTGCTTGAAGGTCGGATAGCCACCTTGCTTGATACGACCGAGGTAGAGGGGGAGCAGGCTCGTGCCCGGCTTGAGGTCTATCGCCTGAACGGTCTCAACGCCCTTCGGTTCGCTCTTGGTGAATACCAGGAAGCGCTGGTCGGCGCTGACCCGCAAGCTGCGGCCGTTGTCGAGGACGACGCGATACGTCTGAGCGCGGCACGGTGTCGGCGGAATGTAGATCCGGCCGCCCGCGATCTTCGCCCCGTTCCAGGCGAAGACGTGAACAGCCTTGTCGGTGTTGGCGATGCGAGTGACGGTTTGCGGGCCGGTGAGGGTGTGGATAACCGTGTCGCCCGCAATGCTCACTTCGCATCCTTGCCGCAGACGACGATACCCTCGCAAACGAAGTTGCCCGTCGTGGTGGTGATGTCGAACACACGCGCTTTTCCAGCTGGGACAGGGTCGCCCGCGACCGCCACGCGATTGGCCCTGTTGGCGGTGAACATGAACTGGCCGGGAATGCCCGCTCCGGCAGACGGACTAACGAGCTTGTCGCCCGTCCTCAGGTCCCTGGCTTCGATGAGGCCAACCGTCGTGAGCACCTTGTGGTTCGGCGTGCATCGGAGCTTGTGCATGTTGAAGAGGGTCACCTCCACGATCTCGGCCTCGGTACTGGCCATCCGTGGGTACTGCGCCACAACCTTGACGATCCTGTCCTTCTTCTTGTGGTAGGCGAGAACCTCGGGCTGCTCCCCGGTCTTGGCGAGCTTCTCGATCGACGTTGGCATGATGATCGAACCATCGGCCGCGTAGATGAGCGCTCCTTCTGCCAGACCGTACGGGACCACTACTTCCCCTTCGCGTGCCTGTGGGCGCGGGCTTCGTCCTTCGTCGGGAGCTTGAAGGACGGAAGTGCGGCGAGCTTCACGACATCGGCGATGGACATACCGATCCCCTCGCGCCGGTTCAGGGTCTTGCTGTAGTCGAGCTGGCACGTCGTCGCCGTCTTGATGCCAGCCTTCTTCAGCTTCTTGAGCAACAGGTCGACGTAGCCGCCCCTCTTGATCGAGGTTGCGGATGGCGTGGAGACGCGCGTGTGGAAGACCTCGCCACCTGCCTTGCCGGACCAGGTACCCTCGCGCCGGGTCCAGACTAGGCCGCGCTTGTGGAGCTGGGCGAGCGCCTTCTCTACCTTCTTCTTGCCCTCCGCCGCCTTCACGGTGACGCCCTGCTTGCGCATGGTCTTGATGACTGAACCCGCCGCCTTTCCGCCGATAAACCGGCCCGTGCCACTCACGCTGGGCGTCGCCCGCGCAGCCCTGAGCACCTGGCGCTGGAACTCGGAAAGGTCGGGCGGGTCGTCGTAGCCGCCGCCTTCGACGATGCGATCGTAGAAACTCACGACTGTCCTCCAATTGCGGTCTTGAGCCGGTTGCGGAAGATGTTCAGCGAGCGGTAGAACCACGGCCACAGCATCTCAAGCCGTTTCTCGAGATCCTCATCCGATATCTCCGTGTCGGCGCTGACCTTCTTCCTGAGGTCCCTCACGAAGTCATCGGCCACTCGCTGGGCCAGGAGCTTGTCGCCTGAGAGGACCGGCGAGAGATCGAAGTCGATCGCGGCCTCGCGGATCATCTCGTCGACCAGCTCGGCCTCGGGCGTCTCCGGCGGCGGCGGCCCCATCGCCTTGCGGCGAATGTAGACCATCCGCTTCCTGATCTCTGGCCGCCGGGCCATCGTCTCGTCGAGCGGCTCCCCCATCACTTCACCTTCTTGACGGGTGGCACGGTACGGACGATCTTCCAGAGCCTCTTGCTGTAGCCGGTCTTCTTCCAGGCAGCCCGCTCCGCCATTCGCTCGGCGCTCGCCTTCACCTTCACCGGCTTCTTCACGAATCCGTTGGTGAAGACCACGGTCCACTCGCCCGTGCGCGCAGCGCGCTGCACGCGCGAGCGCATCCCCAGCTCAGTGTAGGAGAACTTGTCGCGCTCCCCAGGGAGCATTGGAAAGCGCGGGTTCGGCATCGCCTCCCTGAGCCAGCTGAGTAGCTCCTCCCGGAAGTGGCGTCCGCCCAGGCCCTTCTTCGACTTCACCCGCTTGCGCGGCGGCAGCTCCTTCTTCGACGCCTGCTGGACCTTCTTGGTGAGCGCCTCGACCTTGTCCAAGAGCGCTGGATCGCCGCCCGAATCGATCCACGCCTGCATCGCGTCCTTGAGCTGCTGGGACATCTTCTCCCACGGGAGTGTCTTCAGCGGCCGACGCTTCAGCACCACGGTCGTCGTCACCAGATCATCTCCAAGCAGCGAGGATAGCAGATTGGCCCGATCGCTACGCCTCTCCGGCCTCCTCGGGCCGGGGCTGGTTGCGGTACTCCTCCCAGTTGTCCGGCTTCTTCCCTCCGTACTGGATCGCCAGCTTCTCCTCGATGAGCACCTCGTTGACGGTCTTCAACGGCTCGTCCGATGCGACACGGCCTAGCGCGGAGACCGCATCGTCAGGGAGGTGGACGTCGGCGATCCACCTGCCGAAGTTGCCGGTCTTGTAGGTGCGGATCATGCACTCGCGGCCCTGGACCAACTCGATCACACGGTCCTTGGACTCTGCCGCGACAGCTCGCTCGGCCTCCTTCTGCTCGGGCGTGCCCCGACGCGGCCTCATCTCGGGCGCGTCCACCCTCGCGAGCCGGAGCCGCTCGACCCGGTAGTTACCGAACCCGCAGTCGATGTGCGCTTCGACGGTGTCACCGTCGATCACTCGGGTGACCACCGCCCGATAGTGCCACAGCCGTGAGTCGGACAGACGTAAGTCCAGCATTGTCGTAACCCCCATGGCCTCGTAGGACCCAGACATCCTACGGCTAGAGGGCATTCCTGGCGAGCACAAGTCCATTCGCGCGAGCTGGGTAGAACCTTCAAAGAGAGGTGTGAGAACCAGACGCCTGGTTGTTGAGAGGGGTGGAAGGAGTCACACAGTGGCACTCAGCAAGAAGACGATCAACAAGCACAACCTGAAGCGCGCCGAGGTGTTCGCGAAGCACGGCCTCGGCGACCACGACGTCGCCTTCGCACACCCCGAGTTCATCGGCTACGAGGACGACGGCGACGACTGCATCCTCTGCGAGCACAAGAACATCAAGTGGCTCTTCGCGATCCACTTCGAGGCGCCCGACACGCCGACCGCGCTCGGCAAGGTCGCGACCGGCCTCGTGCGAACCGAGGAGGTCACCCTCTCCCCGGTCGGGTCCAAGTGCATCACCGACTGGCTGGACGCGGTGCCGGAGTCGGCCGAGAAGCTCGAGGCCCTCAAGCGCTGGGACAAGGAGATGTCCAAGTGCAAGGCCGCGATGAAGGTGAAGGTCTGCGAAGACCTCTGCCTGGAGCTGCTGGAGACGCGCGGTCTCTCGGTCGAGGAGGACAAGACGGCGCGCCAGACGGTCTACGCGCTCTTCCACAAGACCGGCTACAAGGCACGGTCGGTCCTCTCCTGGTACGACCGCAAGGCACTCTCGAAGAACGCCTACAAGGTGCTCGACGGCACCTGCGTGCGGAAGACCGCGCAGGAGTGGATCAAGCGGCTCGAGCCGGTGCTCGACAAGCAGGCCGAGCTGGACGCCCAGAAGGCCAGCGAGCCGGAGCCCGAGACGGTCAAGATGGGCGAGCCCACCCAGCCGGTCCCCGACGACGACCTGGCCGAGCTGGCGGCCGACGACGCCGAACTGATCAACCGCTCCCGGAAGGCGTGGGACGCTGGCGCGAGCAAGCTCGACGACTACGAGCGCAACGCGATCAAGGACATCGCCGCGAAGGTCGTCAAGTTCGGCTCGTTCGCGCCGGGCGGCAAGCAGCGCGGCTTCTTCGAGAAGCTCGTCAACAAGCTGGAGAAGGCCGCAAACGGGACCACCGAGGAGCCCGCGACGGTCGGCGCCTCGGCCATCCCCGGCGACCCGGACTACGTGAGCGCGAGCGGAATCTCTGGGGCGCGCTACTAATGGCCGCTCCGCTCCGCAGGGTCGTGCGACAGTCGAACGACAAGCCGAACGGCGAGTCGGTCATGAGCCAGTTCCGCGTCGAGTACCTGGAGTGCGGTCACTACACGCTGGTCGACGCGAGCAAACCGATCGCGAGACGGCGACGCTGCAAGCGGTGCACGGAGAAGAAGTGACCTACCAGCGGCGATACGTTCCGGTCCCGGACGGGCACAACACCCCGCTCACCAAGGAGGAGTTCCTGTCCCACGTCGCGAGTCTCGGCACCGACCTGTCCCTCGCGCGGTATCGCTACGAGCACACCATCTGCGAAGGGCTGGAGCCCAGGAATTGCCTCGACGAAGAGGAGGAAAGGCTCTGGCAGCTGGCACACGAGTCGGCGAAGAAGTTGTGCGACCGCCACGACATGAGCGCGGTCGAGAAGCTGGCCGAGGTTGCGAAGAAGACCGAGGCCGAGGCAAAGGCCGACGCCGAGCGCGAGGTCGTCTTCTCCCTGGCCGTGGACAAGATCATCGAGGGCTACTCCTCACCAGTCGGCAAGTTCGCGCGAGAGCAGCCTGCGCACGAAGTCGTCCGGCTCGCCATGGCGTTGCTGGAGTACGCGGGGTGCGAAGAGCAAGTACTGCCCATCCTGAAGCTGCTGCACAAGGCGCGCGAGGAGAGCCATCACTACGCCTCGCCGCACGACGCGCCCGTCTGGGCGTGCCCCCGATGCGAGGGCGAGGGGCACATGGGCGGCAGGCCCTACGCGAAGGACGTGTGCAAGCTGTGCGGTGGATGGGGCTACGTGCTCGCCAATGCCGACACCGACTACGACAGCTCGCACGACGGCGACGAGATCGACCTGACATACGAGGGCCGCCAGGCGATCAACAGGGGTGAGACCTGGACACCCGAAGACGAGGCCATCGCCTCCGGCTACGACTCAATCGAGGAAGCGAAGGAAGACGGCTGGCGCGAGCCGGACTGGTTCAAGACGCCCGAGGCCGAAGAGAAGGCAGCGTGACCGAAGAGACCACCGAGACCACCAAGGCTGACGAGAAGCCGGAGATCACTCTGGCCACCCGCACGCGCGGCCTGCGCACGTTCCAGTACTATGGCCTGCGCCACAGGTGGGAGTGGAGGCTCTCCAGTAAGACCCGCGACCTCGTCGCCGCGATGCGCGGGGCCTGGGGAAGTGAGGTCGACATCGTGACGATGCTCGGGGCCGAGCCGCGCGCGCCCTACCAGGACTGGCAGCGCTACGACGCCCAGTTCGAGGTCGTGGACCTCGGCCGAAACAAGGTGAAGGCCGAGGAGATTCTCGAGGAGCTGAAGAAGGAGGCGCAAGCTGAGAAGGCGCTTCGCGAGCACGCGGCCCGCGACCTCGTGAAGGAAATCCGGGACTCGGTGGAAGCCTTCGCCCAGCGCTGCAAGGAGCACCAGGAGGGGATCGCGCGCTCGATCACCAAGAACGGGATCGTCTACACAGCGAAGCACAAGGACATCCGACGTGCGGCCATCGTCGACTTCCAACGCGAGTGGGCCGAGGGGCTGGCCGAAAGGGAGGGCGCTCTGATCGGCCACATTCGGACCGCGCGAACCGAGGCCAAGAGGGAACTGCTCAACGGCAAGACCAAGGGAGACACGAGCTGGAACGCGAACGAGGTCGAACACGCCATCGCGCGAGCCAAGGGCGACGCCCTAGTCCAGTGGAAGAACAAGCTCACCGAGTGGATCAAGTCGTGGACGGCCTGGGAGGAGGCCAAGAAGAAGATCGCAGATCGCAAGCTCCATGTGCTGGCCACCAAGATCACCGAGAAGACCGGCAAGATCAGCTGAGGCCGGGGTAGAACGATCGCATGGCGAAGGACAAGAACTGGAGCAAGGCCAACGAGTTCGAGGCGTGCCCCTGCCCGGCGCCAGGCTGTGACGGCAAGCTGGTCGCGCTCTACAACGTCACCATGTCGGCGCCCTACCCCTGGGAGGGCGTCGGCTTCACGAAGTCCTCGATCAAGACCTCCCGCGTGCAGATCGTGGCCGCCTCCTGGGAGCTGGCCCAGCCGTTCTGTCCGAGCTGCGGCTGGCGATCGAAGGACACGCGGGAGAGCGCCAAGAGCGAGGCGATCCTGCGCCTCATGCGAGCGCTCATCCTGAAGGGCGTCAGCGCAGCCGAGATCCAGGCGATCGTCGGCGACTCGACCAGCACGATCGATGTGCTGGCCGCGACGCACCCTGATCCGAGCGAGAGCTAGCTGCCGCCGTAGAGCTTCCAGATCGGGTAGCTCTTGTAGCTGGTCTGCTTCTTCGGCGGCGGCCACTGCTTCAGCGGCGTGTGCTTCTGCGACTGCTTCGTGGCCGGTGTAATCACGATCCGGCTCGGGCCGATCGGTTTGCCCGATGGCTTGCCGACCGGCATCGTCTTCGGCTTGGGCGTCCGCAGCGCCGAGATCGGCAGCGGCTTCTTCGCCTCGCCGGTCGGCTTCCACATCCGCCTGATCACCGGGAAGAGCTTCGTGACGACCTCCTCCATCCGATAGCTGCGCTTGAACGCGTCGCGCAGCGATACCCACTCGGAGCGGGCCATCTCGTGATCGGTGCCAGACCCCGGCGAGCCGCCGGTGTGCTTCATCACGTAGTAGTGGGTCTCATTCTCCCAGGAGAAGAACATCCCCTTGATCTCCTCAGCCTGGGACTCGATGAACTTGGCCTCCTTGGGGTACTGCTCCTTCATCAGCTTCAGGATGAGCGGAAGGTCGTACTTGCCACGGTCACCGAACTTGCTCTTGGTAACGTGCGCCTGGTTGTTCGCGACCTTCGCACGAACACCGCTCTCCTCCTTGACCTCGCGAGCCGCCCCCTTGTGCAGGCTCTCGCCAATGTCGAGACCACCCTTCGGGAACACCCAGTAGGTGCCGTACTTGGGCGCGACCTGGCAGGCCAGCACCGGCAGATCCCAGAGATCGGGACCCTCGAACGTCTTGAAGACGATGCCACCGGCCGCCGTACGCGGGATGTGCGACATCTTCTTCTTGAAGCCGCTCACCAGATCTCGGAGCTTCTGCTGCTCGGGCGTGAGCTTCGGCTTCGGCTTCGGGAGCCGCTTCGATGCCTTCTTGCCGCCGCCCACGCCCCACCAGCCGGTCTGCTGGAGTTTGTCCTCGTCTCCCCAGCTGGCTCCCGCGAACGGGTCGGCCGAGAGCGCCTTCCCCATCGACTTCGAGACCGACTTCGCCTTCTCCTTCTCCTTCGACTTCCGGCCCTTCTTGCGGTAGTGACGAACGCCTAACTTGAGCAGGAGCTTCATCCGCTCCTTGTCCGTACCGACCCATGCGGCCGTGTGCGGGAGATCTCCCTTGCGGCCAGATCGCTGGAGGTGGTGCTCGAGATTCGAGTCGCTGATGTAGACCCGATCGAGCGCCCAGCGGCCGATCTCAACCTCCACATGGCTCGGGACGCGGAGCTTCTTCGGCCTGGGCTTGCCTGTACCGCCACCGAACTTGCCGCCTGCCTGCATCCAGTCCTTCCAGGTGACGCCCTCGGGCTTGACGCCCTTCTTGAGCATCTCCTTGGTGATCTTGATGGGCTTGGCGGACTTCTTCTCGCGCCTGGCCGATGTCTTGTGACGCGGAGCCGTCTTGAGCGGACGGCGGCGGCCGGAGCGGCCCATCCTGCCTCGACGGGCCTCGAGCAGCAGTGCGGTCAGCGTGGTCATGACCGCGATTCTAACGATCAGCGGGCGCGCGTGCGATCGTCTAGCCCCAGCGCTTCTTGAGGTGCTTGTTCATCTCGTGCTCGATTGACGTCTTCAGCAGACGTCCCACGCCGCTCCCTTCCCACTTGGAGCCACGACGGGTGCGAAGGAGACGGCCGTTCAGATCGGCAGCGATCTGGGCGTGAGTCCACCCCTTCTTCTTCCCCTTCAGGATCCACTTCATGACGTCCTGCTCCTCCTTGGCGCGCACGACGCGCTCGCCGTGTCGACGCCAACCGAAGGGCAGGGTTCCGAAGGGCACGACGCCCTCGGGCCAGGGCTTCTCGGCGTGGGCCTGAGTGGGAGGCGAACAGGTCTCCTCGGCCTTGGGCTCCTCGGGTACGCCCTCGCTGCTCGCCACGTGGTGCTCGTCCGACCCAGCAACCACGAAGTTCTCAGGTAGATGGGGGACCATCGGCAGGATCGTGCCAAGGCGCAAGCGGAGATCGTGGCACACGGTGTCGTCCGGCAGGTGGAGCAGGATCAACTCCATCTCGTCTGCGTCGAGCCTCACGAAAGGCATGGGTAACCACCTCCTGATGTGGTTCTACCCAGCGTTTCCGTGCTCCTTGGACTCGATCTGCATCATCGCCCGGAGAACAGGCGAGGAGCGCCGCACGGGGTCCAGGCCATCGCGTAGGATCCTGAGCGCGACGATCCTGGTCTTGGCATCCCCGTGAGCGAAGACCTCGTCCCGGAAGAACTGGGGCGTCTTCTCGTGAAGGTCCGTCAGGGCGATCAGGTAGTCCGGCAGCATGGCTCTCCTGTTCCTACCCTAGACGTCCGACATCTAGTACGCTCGTCGCACGATCGCAAGTTGGGCTACAATGGGAGCTTACGACTTCTCCTCGTCAGATAATCCACGACGCGGCCACGGTCGCCGGAGCGCTTCGAGGATCGAATCCCGGTCAGCCAGGAGACCCTCGTGCTCCGGCTCCGGCCCGGGTTCCGGCCCGAAGGCTGGAGACGGCTCCCTGGGATGCTCCTTGTGGATTGGCCGAGCTGCGGCCTCGTACTCCTCCCACGTGTAGCTTCTCTGGTGGATCACGCGTAAGAACTCGATGTAGATCGACCCCCGCCGCTTCTTCCTGTACTTCTCCCAGATGCGCGTGCACTGCTCGTTGACGGCGTACTCGCCGTAGGCCCGCCGCGCGATGAGTTCCTTCTCCCGATCTGTCATCCCAGGGGGTCGATCCCGACCTCGCCGAAGCGTGTGCCGACGAACCCGTCGCTTCCGCGCGTGAGCGCCTCTCGCTCCTCGCGCCTGAGGAGATCGCCAAGACGATCCACGACGCTCGCATCGGGGTCCGGGATGATGGTGAGGCCAATCTGGAGGTAGATCTCGCCACTCCGCTCGTCAGCCGATCCGCACTGCAAGTAGACCTCGCCCTCCGGCTTGACCTCCGAACCGAACAGCATTCGCACCAGCTCGCGGATGGTGGCGCTCGGCGAGAACGACTTCGGCTTTAGCCTTGGCTCCGGTCGCGTCGGAACTAGGTGCCTGCGCTTCGCCTTCTTCCTACGAGCCATCAAGGAAGATCGCCTTCAGGGCCTTGCCCACGTCTTCCTGGGCAGCGCTGACCTGCTGCTGCGCCGCGAGGACCGACCCCTGCGCCCGCTTCACGAGCCCGAGGATGCGGAAGGTGGGGCGCAGCGCAGGCGCTCGCTCAACGGCTGACCGGAATTCGCGGATGGCCGCTCGATCTCCCTGGCTGAGGTTCTTCCACCTGGTTAGACGATCGACCTCGTCCCAGACAACCATCCAGTCGCCAGGCGGCAGCTCCCTCGCTTCCTCCTGCTGCCGACCTACAGCCGCCATCGCGGAGAACATGGCGCGCTTCTCCCGCTTGCGCTCCTCCTCGCTCCATCCCATCGGCGGCTCGGCATCAAGCTGATATGCGTTTTGGAAGACGAGCAGCAGCCTCTCCCAGGTGATCAGCGGTAGCCCGATCGTGACAGCCTCGGCGGTCACGCGTCGCCTTCCAGCCCAGCCAGCTGGGCCTTGATCGCCTTCATGTACCAGAGATTCTGGATCTCGTCGTCGGTGATCTTTCGGACCTGCTCCGGGTCCTTGATCGGCCCCCAGAACGAGCCGCAGCCGAAGATGAGCTTGCCGAGAGCGGGCACGAAGATCGCCGGGTTGCCGTGCCCAGCGCACACGTGAAGCTGACCCGTCTCGTCGTCATAGCTGATGCCGACGCTGATCGGCAGATCGCCGATGAGGATGCCGAAGTAGGTCTTGCCCTCGTACTCGTCGCCGCATGGCCGGACGCTGACGAACGTGCCCGGCTTGCGCCAGTTGAGCCTGTTCTCTTCGAGCCACTCGAGCAGGCCCGATCCACGGACGTCGGTGATCTCGATCGGGTACTTGAGCTTGGACGGCGGCAGACGGCCGATCTCGATCAGATCCTCGGCCATGCCGTCGAGGCCCTCGCTGTCCGCCAGCCTCTCGCAGAGCGCACGGTGCTCCTCCTCGACTTGTCGTAGTCGGGCGAGGCTAGCCTTCAGCAGCTCGCGCGGCGAGAGCTTCTCCTCGGAGAAGACCTCGTCCTCCGCTTGGCACAGAGGACACCGCTCATCCTTCGTCGGCTCCTCGCATCCCTCGCTCGCACAGGTACGCATCTCGCCCCCAGACATCGGACCTCCTGATCTGACGCTCGCTCATGGTGACGTTCTACCCAGCTCTCCGAGCAGATCTACGGCCGAGTCGATCTCCGTACGGAGCCTGCGTATCTCCGCGCGCAGTTCGTCGCTTTCGACCTTCGCTGTCGGCTTCCAGTGGGTGCCGCAGTCGGCACAGACCTCGTCCTCACTACTGACTCCTCCAGGCCCGGTGACGATCACGTGCTGCTGAATCACGTTCATCGCCCCGATGACCGCGCTGTTGCCAGCGAGTAGAGAGCCGGGCGGAGCTGCGGCCTCCCGACGACGTTGCTCGATCCTCTTCTTCCGCTCCTCCAGCGAGTCGCGCAGCATCATGAGCGCGCGCATGGACACGCGCGAGCCACAGGACGGGCACGGCGGGCCGGGCGTGAGCGGAACAAGAGGATCGTTCAGCGATCGTCTCCCTCCCCGTGCAGGACGCCGCGCTCCTTCCGGGATGCCAGCTTGGCGACGTTGCCCTCGAGCACGTCGTTGACCTTGAAGCCCAGCTCGGTGCAGGTCTCCGAGAAATACCAGGCGATGTCGCCCAGCTCCTTCGCGAACCGCTGGTCACCCTTGATCGAGGCGAGCGTCTTCCCGCCGCGCAGGGTCTTCTTGACCTTCTCGGCCAGCTCGCCCAGCTCGCCCATCATGCCGAACATCGTGTAGACGATCCTGGCCTCCTCCTGCGAGATCGGCTGGACCGTTTCCACGTAGATCGCGGTCGTCCTGGTCTTCTCCTGATAGGCGTTGCCGTCCATACTCAGTCCTCTACTGGTGTCAGCGCACCCAGCGCGTCGATCGCGTCCAGGTGCTCGGTGAGTCCGATCTTGAGAATGCGCTCCAGCTCGTCCGCGAACTCGTCACGGTACCGCCTGGCGAAGAAGCGGAAAGCGTCGAGCGTAGCCTCCATGCACCGCTGTAGGTGCGGGATCGACCGCCTCTGGATCTCCTCCACACTGAGATCCACGTGCGCGTAGCGCGGCCTCGTCGGGTGGTAGCCGCCGCGCACACGATGGGTCTTCGGCTCGGCCGCGAGCCTCATCGTGTGGAGAGCTGTTCGCACCGTGGCCGCGTTCCACTGGACATCGTCGTAGCCCAGCTCCCGGCCGCGCACGCCGAGGTAGCCGCCGATGCCATCGAACACGGCCGCGAGCTTCTTCCAGCTCACGCCGCGTGCGACACACTTGTCGAAGAGTCCCTGTAGGCCGACGATACGGTCTTCCACACCGAGGTTCTACCCAGCTCGCCAGACACCCGAGCCACGTCGAGCATCTCGACGCGGTTGGTGAGTTCTAAACGACTTACGGGCGCGGCGTCTTCAGCTTCCGCCGCTTCGCGGGCGGCGGCAGCGCTTCCCCCGGGTCTTCGACGGGAGCAGTCCCCACGCCCGTGCGCGAGGAGCCCTGGGCAGGCGAGCTGTAGCGGTGAGGGAAGTCCACAGCCTCGGCCGTCAGGAACGCCCCGGCTGCCCACCCGCGCCAGTACTCGGCCGCGTCGCTGTGCCCCTCCTCGTCATCCTTCTCGGCCCAGTCGCGCGCGCGGAGCGCGAGACGATGAGTGCTCTTGCTGCCCGGGTCGTCGCCCTTGCCCTTCTTGGCCGTCAGGAACGAACCGACAGCCCACCCGCGCCAATACTCGGCCGCGTCGTCGTGACCGTCCCTGGCATCGATCCTGGCGCGCCTCCTGGCGAGCAGCGCCAGCGGATGCACCCATTTGCTGCCCCCTCCGGTCTTGCTGCCCTCGGCCTCGCAGAGCGCGCAGCAGACGCCCAGGGTCACCACCTCGCGCCGCTCGAGCACCGACGAGAGGCCATCGCCGAACAGCTCCTCGTCCTCGCGCAGGTCCACGCGCTTGTCGGGCGCCATGAACGTACGGAAGCGGTCCATGATGTCCTTCGTGAGCTTGTAGCGACTCTGGATCTTGTGCCCCTTGCCGATGTAGGCCGCGAAGATCTCGGCGAAGTCCTCGTAGCGCTTCGTCGCCCCGTAGGAGCTGGGGAAGTCGCCGTGCTTCTTCCCCTTCTCGGTTGGCTTCTTCGCGAGCCCGAAGTACCAGGCGTAGGTCTTCCTGCGCGCGCGAGGGATCTCCCGATAGTAGTAGTGGTGTCCCATCTCGTGGACCATCGTGGTCATGATCTTGGCCGGAGTCTGCTTCGCGCCGATCGTGTTCACGAAGATCTCGACGATCTTCGTCTTCATGTCGTAGTTTCCCAGCGCCGTGCCGGTGCGGAGGTGCATCGTCACGTTCGGCAGCATGAAGCCGAAGCCGCGCTTCTTGAGCAGGTCCATCGAGTCCTTGCAGGCCGTCGCGTAGCGGTCCCAGGTCTCCTGGTCCACGCCCAGGTCGTTGAACAGCATGATGCCATTCACCTTCGCCTGCTTGGGGCCAGGCTCGCCGACTGCCCACGGCTTCATCTTGGGCTTCTTCCCGGCCTTCGCGATCTGCACGTGGTGCTCGGGAGGCTTCTTACCCTTGGTCTTCTCCGACTTCATCGAAGCCAGCGCGCCAGCGAGGGTCGCGCCGTCGCCCCGGTAGCGATAGTGCGGCTTCGGTTGTCCCTGGAGCTTGACCGTGAACGAGCCATCCGGGCGAAGCCGGATCTTGAACCGGCCACCGCTCTTGAACGAGTAGTCGAATCCCTTCCCAAGCGTCGTCGAGTGCTTGTCGACCTTGAGCGGCTTGCCAGCGAGCTTGCTGGCGGCTTCCTCCACGTCCTTGAGGAATGCCTTGGACCCCTTGGGCTTCTTCGCCTTCTTCTTCGCCTTCTTCTTGGTCGCCTTGTAGTCCTCGGTCACGGTCGCACCGAGCGGCACCCGATACTTCTCGTGGCCCCACAGCTCCAGGTCGGTCACCTTCCAGCTCCCTTCGGGCCTGTGGCCCTTGTAGGCCGGTTCGCCCGGGTTGATGTAGGCCAGCGTCGCGTGCGCCTTGAACTGTTCGGCGTAGCCCTTCTTCTTGTCTTCGTTTGGTCCATACGTGTGCGCGATCGGAACACCGGCCTGCTCGGCCGCCTTGCGGATAGCCGCGTGCAGATCGTTGAGGCTCGCCTTCTCGGGCCAGGCGTTGCCGATCATGTGCGGGATCGTCTGGCCGTTGTTGTTCGTGAACTCGCCGTAGCCGCCCATCCGCATCAGGAAGGGCTCGTGCTTCCGAGCGACCTTGCCGACCACATCGACCAGCTTCCCGTAGTCAGCTGGCGAGAGATCACCGGCGTAGAGCACCGTGAAGTGCGGGACCGAGTCGTCCTCCTCGCTCTTGTCCGGGAAGTAGCGAGCCAGGTTCGACGGCACCGGCAGGAAGACGCCGCAGGACATCGTGCCGTCCTTGTTGACCTCGCGCCCCTCTCGAAGAGGCGCGTAGACGTCCAGACCAGACAACCGCTCGATCTTGCCGCGCATGGCCAGCCTACTGGCCGCCTTGACGACGGTTCCTCGCGCTCGACCGATCTTCCTGGCCAGCGCGGTCGCGCTGATGGTGTTCCCTCCGGTCAGCGCGTTCACCTCGGCCAGCACCAGATCCGCAGTCGTCTCCTTCCCCTCGACGACCGGCCCAGACCCCTTCCACGAGACGCCGAGCTTGGCGAGCTTGGTCTGGCGAATGTCGGCCTTGCGCGACTGGTAGCCCCACATCCCCGGCTCGCCCAGCCCGCCGCCGTGCACGTACAGCTCCCAGACGCGGTTCGCCGTCGCCTGATCGCCCTTCGCCAGCGCGGCCTTGATCTGCTCGGCCGCCTGGGCCGCGTTCTTGGGCATCTTGACGCTGGCCGCAGCCTTCTTCTTCGCGACCAGCTTCTTCTTGGAGACCTTCCGTCGGCCCTTGGTGAAGTCGGCACCCTCATCGAGGACCCCGACAACACGCTCGAACAGCGTCGCGCCGTTCGGGTCAATTGACTCGCCCCAGTCGGCCATTGTGGCGTCGTCCGGGATCATCGACATCAGCTTGGCGATGTCGGCCTTCGTGACACCCTTCTTCTTGACCTTCTTCTTGGTGACCTTCTTCTTCTTGACCTTCTTCTTGGTGACCTTCTTCTTCTTGGTGACCTTCTTCTTCGCCTTGGGCTTCTTCGCCTCCGGCGCGGGTGGCGGGGGAGGCGCGGGCGAGGGCTTGGGAGGCGGAGGCGGTGACGGCAGCGGAGCGGTCGGCCCCTCGTCCTCGCCCTCCTTCGGCGGCGGCAGGACCCACGTCAGCGCCTTCTTCGCGCGCGTGATCGCCACGTACTTGAGGTTGTCTTCCTGCTGGATCTGGACCGGATCCTCGGACTTCAGCGCCTTCGGTAGCGGCAGGAGGTCGGGCCGCTGGATGTAGACGTTGTCCGCCTCCAGACCCTTCGCCTTGTGCACCGAGGAGAAGTTGATGGCCGGTGTCGGGTCCTGCACGAACAGCTGGTTGACCACCTTGATCAGGTCACCGGCGACCTTCACGTCGCCCTTCGACATGAGAGCCTGGAGGCAGTCGCGCTTGTCGTCGAGACCCTGGAGCAAGTGCTCCTTCTTCTCGGCCGTCAGCCGCTTGGTCTCCTTCGCGTGCCAGCTCTGCACCTTCCCAGCGAACTCGTCGATGGGCATGTCCTTGTGGCCCTTCTTGCCGCCGATCCTCTCGATCAGCCTGCTCAGGGACTTCCCGATGTCACGGCCGACGACGTTCGCCTTCTTGCCCTGAGCGATCAGCCCCAGCGCGGCGGCCACGTTCGGCGCGTTGGTGCGGCAGAGCACGAAGTCCCCCGGCTTGAGGGTCTCGTAGAACTGCGCGTGCTTGATGGTCTGGACGTCGCCGTCAGGTGCGTTCGGGGCCGCCTCGATCGTGGGAACGAGCGTCTGCGCCTCGGTGATGACCTTCTTCGGGCAGCGATAGCAGATCGAGAGCGGCTTCTCCTCCGCGCCGAGCTGCTCCTGCATCTTCGACATCGAGTCGGGATCTGAGCCCTTGAAGGCGTAGATCGACTGGTTCGGGTCGCCCACCAGCATGTGGCGCGGGGCGAGTCGCTTGGCGAACTCGCGCTCGAGCGGGCAGAGGTCTTGGACCTCGTCAACCATCGCCCAGTCGAGGTTGGCCTTCTTCCCAGTCGCCCGGCTGATGATCGGCAGGTTGTGCATCACCGGCCAGAGCACCTGGTCGGCGTACTCCATCGTCACCTTGTCATCGACACTCCGCTGGAACGCCTCCTCCAGCGTGTCCGTGACCTGCTGCGGCGTGAGGTACTCGCCTTGGGTCCCAGACGTCGGAAGGTCGATCTCGAACCTGGCCAAGACCTCCTTCCAGGGCGGGAACTGCATCTCGCCCTTCTCGTCGAGCGTGCCCATCATCTTGCGCTTGGTGATGGCCTCGCCCATGTCGTAGCCGTAGGTCGACTCGTACTTCTCGGCTGTCTTCTTGTCGGGGGCGAGCTTCTTCACCAGCTCGTCGCAGATGAGCCGGTTCTTGTTCTTCACCAGCTCAGGCGGCTTGCCGCCCTTCTTGAACGCCTTGACCACCGACGCGCGCCCGTAGGCGTTGATCGTCGCGGCCTCGACGTTCTTCATGTCCTTGACGCGCTCGGCCAGCGCGTTGGCAATGTCGGTGTTGAAGGCCAGGAACACGACCTTCTGGCCGGGCGGCACGAACTCGAGCGCCTGCTCCATGGTGGTGCTTTTTCCCGCGCCCGCCTTCGCGTCCACGACGAGCGCGGCCTTGTCCTTCTTCGACGCATCGGCGACCCAGTCGAAGATCGCCTGCTGGTAGTGGCTGGGCTTGAACTTCTTCTTCTTCTTCGGAGGTGGCGGGGGCTCGCCACCGGCCTTCGCCGCCTTCTCAAGCTCCTCCAGGCCCTTCTTGTACCACTTCGCCTGACTCTTGCTGGCGAGCCACCCCTTGGCCTTCTTCGGGATGTTGTCGTCCATGAACTTGCGGAGCCAGTCGCCGAGCTTGTGGCCGTGGTCCTTGAACAGCTTCTCGTCCTGCGAGACTGGACCACCGGGCCACTGCTCGGAGAACTTGTCCTTCCACGAGCCCTCGTCCAACCGGCCGTCGACTCGCTCGTCGTCGAGCGCCTCGGCCTGCTCGGCAACCTCGGCGGCGCCCTTGGCGTCGCCGCCCGGCCCGTGCAGATCGAGACCGGCGCGCTCGTTGTAGCGGCTGGCGAAGCCGTGCGCCCACTTGAGGTAGTCCTGGTCGGCCTCGTGATTCACCAGAGCGTGCAGTTGCGCGGGCGTGAGTAGCTCCGTCTCCCGGTGCTTCCGCCGCCGCCCCTCATCCAGAAAGGCCAGGGCCTCATCGAGGGTACGCGCCGGTTGGATGTTCTCGGTCTTGGTCGCCATGCGATTCGCCTTCTCGATCAGCTCCATGACCGGAACGGAGTAGGAGGGATCGGCCATGTAACGCGTCCGGTGCTTGCGGATCTCGGCCGCGAGCTTCGGGAAGTCCTTGCAGCACTCGTCAGCCGCCTCGCCCATATGACCAATCGCCAGCCACCTGTGCTCGGGGTAACCCTGGACCGATTCGCCCATCAGCACCTCGGCCTGGGCAAGATGCTTGCACACGCACTGGATGCAGGAGTCCCTAAGCTCGGTCAGGTTCATGGAGCCTCCGGGGAACCCCTATGATCTCGTCCAAGGGGGCCGGAGGCAAGGAGAGCTTCCGCCTGGGGTTAGAACTCGATGAGCAGCGTCATCAGCTCCACAGCACTCATCTGCTGAAGCTCGTACAGCCGGTCCAAGATCTCGTCTCGTGCCAGCCGTGCGGCTCGGCCCATGCCTCGCGCCTTGAGCGCCGATGGCGTACAGGCATCGACCAGGAAGATGAGGTGCTCTGCATTCGCCTGGTTGTTGGGAGCGGCCCTCCAGGCTTCCCACCGATCCACGTGCCGCTTGATCACTTGCCGCGAGCGATACGAGAACGGCCGCATCTTGAACTTCGGGTGCGTCTGCCGCCTACCCGCCGAAAACCTACCCGTCCAGGTTCCCCGGGCATTGAACACGGGACGCACGAAACTCACGAAGCTACTTTCAGCTGGACGATGTTGCCGAGCCGCTCGACGGCCGAGACCTCGGCATAGTCCTCGATCGTCGCGATCCGCTTGAGGACCGCGCGGCGGATCTGGACCTGGGTGCAGTCCTCGAGCAGAGCGAAGAGCAGCTCGCGGAGGACGAGAAGCGCCGACCTCGACCAGTAGCTCATGTGGACGGTGACACCACCCTTCACGCTGGCCTTCTCCCGATCGAGCTGCTCGGCGACCTTCTTGTAGTGGACGTACTCGTTCCGGTTGGTCACGAGCACCTCGTCGCTCTTCTTCCGAAGGACGATCCGCAGGTCGTTGCAGATGCGGTGAGTAAGGCGGATCGAGGTCGTCTTGCTCATACCGGCATCATACCGGCGGAATCGGCGGCTTGATGGCGGCAGGAGGACCGCCGAAGATCCGGTCCATCAGGTCGCGCTCGTCTTCGCCATCGTCGATCAGGTCGTGGATCCAGGTACAGGTCCACTCCTGTCCCTCGGGAACCCCCAGCTCGCGCTTCCTGGTCGTGATCCGACGCTGCCGGGCCACGATCTCCTCGCGATCGAGCAGGTTGCCCATGAGCGTGATCGGGTCCACACGGTCGACCGGAACCCAGTCATCGTCGTCCCGACGCTTCGCGAGCGCGAGCGCAACCGGCTGCCCTTGGTTGGTGTAGACCCTCGTCTCGTAGACCGGCTCCCCTGTCCTGTCGTCGAACTTGACCAGGTTCTTCGTAGCAATGTAGGGCAGTTCCCAGATGCGGATCTTCCGCCACTCCTCACGGGTACGGTACCGGCCCCGGCCCGTGACCAGCGGTACGAGGCTCTCGCGAACCGCAACGCGAATGCCACTAGACCGTATCGCCGAATCCAAGTTCACAGCGCCCCTCTCCCCTCTACGCTACCGACAGCCACGCTCGTTCCTCCTTCTCGCGGACGAGGTCACCGAGCATTGTGATCACGTCGCGCGGCATCCACGGCTGCCAGTCGTCGTTGAGACCGGCATAGCGGTGGTCCACCATGCGGGCCGCGCGTGGGCACACCGCGCGAGCTGGCGCTCGAGGATTCGGCACCGCCTGCGCGTCTGGGTCCCACGTCCAGTAGATCGCGAGGTCACCGCTGCATCGGACAGCGATCCCAACCTCACTGAGCTTGCACGCCTGCTGGTAGGTCACGATTCCTCCCTACCCAGGATGGCAAGCGCATCGACGGCAGGCAGAACTGAGACCAAGTAGCGCCGGGCGCGGTGCTTCACATCGTCGGTGTTGGCGAGCTTGGCCTCGGCTCGACAGAGCGCCATGAGCGCCGAGGAGAGTCTGTTCGAGTCCATGCCGTGCTCTGCCTGATCACGCGCGTCGATGAACCGTCCGATGGTCTTGGGACCTTCCGCATGATCGATGAGGTCGCGGGCGACCTTGTAGACCGAGCGAGAGCGCTCACGGACCTTGTTGAGCAGCGTTTGCTCTACCCCGTGGAACAACACCTCGTCGGCCAGGTCGGACAGGGGAACATCCGAGAGGCTCATCGGACGACATCCGCCAGGCCACCGAGGCCCTCGATCGCGTTCGCATGTTCGATCTGATCGGGCGTGACCCACGTGCTCCATCCGTGGTGGCTGATCCGCACCCGGTGGGGGTTCACAGACGCATGTTCGATCTGAGTCACCTTGGCGACCGCCCCTCGGTTGACCTGGGCATCGCCTGCCGTAACCACTACCTCCTGCCCCACACGGAACTTCACCGGCGCGTCCCGCTCATCGCCAGCGCGCCCAGGTCGGCGCTGACCGGCTCCCAGTTCTCGAAGGTGTAGGCCCAAGCGACGTCAGTCGGCTCGCGCGTGGCCGTGAGCGCAACCGTCGGACAACACGTGCACGGTGGATCTATGACCGCGCACGGTTCGATCGGATCAGCTGGTGTACGGACCGCCGCGCGCCGATCGCTCCATCCCAGGGCCTCGTCCAGGGTCATGCCCCAGTTCTACCTCGGGGGTCAGACTCCCCAGCTCAGAAATCGCGTCGCGGACGGGCGGAAATGGCTCCCACTCGACGCTGTTCTCGATCAGATCCGGCACGCGATCGGCTGCGTAGTGGTTGTCGTTGATGAGAACCGGCTGACCCTGCGCGATCTTCACGTTCAGGCGGCTGGAGAGGCAGAACGCCTCCTCGATCTCCTCCTCAGTCATCGGGTTTTCTGGACAGCCTGGCTCCTTCACCACGTAGGACGCAACACCGCTCTTGCTCCAGCGGACCGCCTCCCAGAACCTCACGGCTCGATCGCACCGAGCCGCTCGATGCTGCTCATCGACTCGAGCTTCTCGATCCGGCTCTCGATCGCACCACCGACCCCAGGCCCCTGGTGCGGATTCGTGGCAGCAATCTTCAAGAAGCGGATGAACGAGTCCACCTTGGCGGCCGGAATCCGAATAGTCTTCGAGCCAACACCTGTGTAGCTACGAGCCGCCTCTTCCCAGTCCGGTCGAGGCAGCCGGTCCAGCCACCACCGGACCTCGTCATCGTTCTCGTTCTCGTAAAGATGATGCGCCCCAGCCATTCGCAAGGCCAACAGGACCGGCCCCGTGATTCTCATCGGGATTCCGGGCTTCTTCCTGCTCATAGATCATGTTCCTCTAACCCCTGTTCTACCTCGGTCGGCAGCGTATCTCCCAGCAGGGCGAGCTGATCAATCGCATCGAGCTTGCTGATCTCACGCGCTATTGCCGCAAGAGCGCTGAGGTAGGGATTGCCACGGCGGTAGGTTGCTCGCCGCCTCAGCCCGCGAAGATCGACCATCATGCTCAGGCGATCGTGGACGAGGTCGCTCGCTGGCCGCGTGCCGTGGCCGGTGAGCGGGTAGAACCCGAGAGCCGTGATCTCTCGTATGAACTCGTTCTCGGTCACGGCCCGTCAGCGCTGACCCGATGGTCGTCCACATCGAAGTCGCCGCCGAAGAACAACTCGAGTTCCCGCGCAGCCGACTCAGCTGAGTCGGAGCCGTGGACGAGGTTCTCGCGGATCGGATCGCCGGACGCGAAGTCACCCCGGATCGTTCCGAGCGGCGCGCCTACCCCATCGGTCGGTCCCATCAAGGTGCGCACGACGTGAACGGCCTGGTGACCCGCCAGAACCATCGCCACGATCGGCCCGCTCATCGTGAAGAGGGCCAGCTCCGCGTAGAACGGCTTGTCAACGTGCTCGGCATAGTGCTGTGCGACAAGCTCCCCGTCGGCGCGCAGCATCTTCAGACCGAGGAGCTTCAGCTTCTTCCGCTCGAAGCGGGAGATGATCTCTCCGACGAGCCCGCGCGAGACCGCGTCAGGCTTGATCAGTACCAGCGTCCGCTCCACGTTCTTCCTCCCTCACGACCGATGCCAGGGCATCGACCGCGCTGCGGGGCTCCACGTCCTCGATCCGCACTCGAACGGCAAATCCCCTGTAGTCGTCCGGCTGGACCGTAACGAAGCCCGGCAGCGCGCTGAGAGCCTCGTCCCAGGTGATGTAGCCGAGTGCCCCTTCGTGGCCGCCGCCGGTGATCACTACCGGGGTTCCGACTGGAAGCCGACGCTTCACGCGAGCGAGCCCATGATCGTGATCAGGTCGAGCTTCTCCAACTGCGCGATCCGCATGTGGTAGCCCGAGACCAGGTTGTCCATGAAGCCGCCGGGCACCGACACCGCATAGCGCAGCAGGTCCAGCATCGGCTCGACCTGCTCGGGCCGAAGGTGCATCTTCTGGCGCCTCTTCAGAGCGCGCCCCCGCCGACCGCCATAGGCGCGGCGTCGATTCGGCCCCTCGGTCGCTGGCCAGTCGCCGGGCAGCTCCTCGTAGAGCTTCTCCACAGCGCAGACCTTCTCGTACTCCTTCGGCTCGTGATCCGGGTCGGGCCAGGCGCGCTCCCACAGGTAGTGGGAGCCGATCAGTCGCAAGCCGATCCACATATTCGTGGTCATCGCGAGCGGGATGCCCGGAGTCTTCTTACGCGCCATGCTGACGTTCTACCCCGGGCAGACGTCCTGGCAGGCTCCCTGGCGCCACGTCCTTGATCAGGAGACACGATCTCGGCGCACAGGGGCCACGAGCCCTCGGCCTGATGATCGAACCACACGCGGGCTCTGGAAGCGCTGCGTTGATTCTAAAGGACTTACATCGATAGTCGGGGGCAACCTCGTCCCCCAAGCGTTTATGTCGGGCTCTCTGGCGAGCCCCGGGGCGCCCCGGAGCTATCCCAGGGGATAGCCGACGATCCCGCCGCTCACCCCAATCCGGCCCTGGCCGGATCGGAATCCGCTCCAGGCCGGATCGAGGCACAAGGGATCTTCCGAACGCACAAAGAATCTTCTGCCGGAACTCCAGCCGTGAGAACGGGCCGGTGAGCTGTTGGGAGGAGTAGAGGTTGGTCGGGGTTTCCTCGGCACGCCTCATGCGAAAGGAACTGCTGCTCAACCAACCCGGAGGAAGGCAGCCATGCTTTTGCAACTCACCCAGACCGTTCAGCTCCAACTCGTGCTCGGGCTGGAGATTGACGGCGGCACCACTACGACCATCTTTCCGCTCATCGAGAAGACGCTCCACGACCGGAGCAAGCTGAAGGCGGCAGTGGAAACCGTGGCCGGGGGCGACGATCCCGACCACTACCAGTCCTACATCGACTACCTCATCTGCCAGGTCTTCCCGCAGTTCCGGCCGAGCTGTTTCGCCTTCTACGAGGACGAGGGTCCGCAGCTCCGTGAGCAGATCACACCATCGGGCCGCGACAAGCTGGAGAGGATCCTGCTCGCCGCGCTGTGGGCGACCGAGTTGTTCCACGAGCACCGCCACCCGTGCCACTGGGATGACGTGCGCGCCCTGCTGGAGCGGAACCTCGAGCCGATCGTGGTCCGGTGGTGGCCGGAGGGCGCACCGAACGATGACGTCGTTACCTCACTCGGCGCCCTGCTCGACGCGAACGCGGAGGTGTTCTCCCTCTCGGCCGCGTAGGGTAGAACACCGACATGCAGCTCTACACGGCGCTACGACGCAGCGAGGTACCCGCAGCCCGCCGCAAACCGGCGAACAGCGAGGAACCGTACTCGGTTACCTGGACCGAACTAGGCGTCTACGTGATGTACCACGGGATTGGGCCGGAGACGCAGGACGAGCGCTGGGCCAACGCAGAGCTGTTCGCCGACTGGGAGCCGGTCAAACCGAAGGACGCGGTCAGTCAGCTGGGTAGCTTGCCGGAGAGCTAGACCGCCTCGTAGGGGAACGGGGTCGCACCGCCGTTGCGCGCGTAGAGCCGTCCGTCCTGGCCGATCCAGTAGTCGAGCAGCTGTCCCCGGCCGATGGTCAGCGGCCCCTCGTAGGGCTTGATCGTGGAGAGCGTGAGGAAGCCGCCGCCGGTGCTGTAGGAAAGGGTGAGGAACTGGTCGTCGGCCGGATCGTCGGACCAGACCACATCGTCGCCCGCGTGCGTCAGGGAAGCGTCGATCTCCAGATAGAGCAGGTCAGACACGCCAGCGACGGCGCCATCTGTCCAGGTGAACCCGCCGTCCCACTCGAGCGATCCCAGGAGCGTGGCCGATGGCTCGGCCCGGATGCGGATCTCCCAGCGCCCGGCCGCGCATGTCGGCGGATTGACGTTGAAGGCCGCTCCGTCTGGGGTCTTGTCCTTGAGGTCGAGACCCTGGAGCGGGTACTGCGCCTTCAGGTTCACGGTGCCGACGAGCGGAACCCACATCCGATTGGCGCCGTCGACCACGAGCTTCCAGGTGATGCGATTGACCAGGGCGTTGATCGAGACCGCAAGGTTGGTGCCCCAGCCGGTCAAGGTACCGAGGTCGGTGCGGTAGCACTCCTCGCCCGGCGCTGGCTGGAACCAGAAGTCCTGAGCCGTGACCCGGAGGAAGGAGACCTCGAAGCCGTCTGGCAGGCCCACAGCGCACGTGCCCTTGACCGGCCCGGTCGCACCCGTGTTGATGTAGCCCTTGCCGTTGTCGGCGGTTGTGATCGCGAAGTTCTCGGTCTTGGTCTCCCAGGTGGGGAGCTTCGCCTGGACATCCGGGGAGAGCTTCGCCTGCGGGATGGCGTCATCGTCCAGTTGTGCACCGAAGATTCCCATAGCGTCCTCCTACTCGTAGTAGAACTCGACCCGCGCACCGGCAGGCAGCGTGAACGGCACATCGAGCCAGGTGAGCGTGGTTCCCGAGACCGTGAAGAAGTCCGGCGAGGAGTACTGGACGCCCTCGATGAAGAGCGGCCACGAGTCGGGCTCCTCCGGCGCGCGCGTGAGCGTGAAGACCGTCTGACCGATGGTCGCGGCCCACTTGTCCTCGACGCGGCCGATCGCACCGCCCGGCCCGCCCGGGTCGGGGAGGAGCTGGTCACCGATGATCTTGGTGATGTGGACCTTGACCTCCTCGGTCCCAGCTCCAACGTAGCTGAACTCCATCCGGCTGATCTCGGGCAGGCCCGAGAAGACCATCAGCCCGTTCGCGGCGATGCTGAAGGTCAGCGTCGTGTTGTCGTTCAGCCGCACCTGGATGTCGCCATCGGTGCGCAGCATGAAGAACGTCTGCTTCGCCCCGGCCTCGGCTGGCTGGGTCGGCAGGGTCACCGGCTTGAGGACATCGCCGGGCTCGACCGTCACCGTCAGCTGGTTGTGCTGGTCCTGGTCGTCGAGGTAGAAGTCGTAGGCCGCTGCGGCTAGCGCCCCTCCCTCGGTGTTCCCCCCGATCGAAGCCCGGACCGACGTACGAATAGCCATGCGTAGCGCCTCCTCCGCAGGGGGCATTCTACAAGGCCGCCCTGGAGGAGTCGCGTGGGATCGGCTACGGCCGCCCGTAGGCGTGCTTGATTTCCACTGTGATCCTCGACGTGCTCCTGCCAGCAGTCGATAGCTCGCCGCAGCATGACCCGGGCGCGGATGGGGATCTGGCTCACGACCTCGTTCTACCCGGGGTAGAACGAAGGCATGACGATGAAGGTGACCACGGTCTGCTGCTGGTGCGGGAAGCGCAACGAGCGGAAGCACAGGCCGAATACCCAGATCAAGCTCCCTGAGAACTGGGTCGATCGTCCGAGTATGCGCCCTGTGCGCTTCCTCACCGAAGGCATGGACCCGACGCTCATCTTCTGCTCCAAGGAGTGCAGGATGGAGCTGCTGAAGGCTGAGGATGACATCGCCAAGAAGGCCCAGAGAGAGGGACAGCGCATCGCCCGGGAGATCTTCCAGAGCGAAATGCGGGCCGCGATCCTACGCGCGCGCGGAGCTGTGGTTGCGCTGGCCGAGGTGGCCGAGGACAGGCCGTGACCGTCTCGATCGAGGACATCTTCAAGCTGTTGGAGCAGCAAGACGGCAAAACGATCTCGGCCCACGCTCTCGCCAGTCACATGCTCAGGAAGTTCGCCGAGATCCTGTCCAACGCGGGAGACTGGAATCGGCACGTAGGCCGGGAGCCGTTCCAGCTCGCCATGGAATGGCACTCCATCGCCCGGCCGCTCTACACCGACGTGGCCGAGTTTGACCTCAGCACCGAGGTTCCCGACGCCGGATTTGACGCGCTCGCGACCGGCGTGACCTTATCCGAACTGATCAAGCAGCGTTACGACGAGCAGCCCAGTGGAATGCTGGCCGCGAAGATCAACATCCACGCCACCGTCTTGATGCTGTGCTCGGTCAACCGAGAAGGGAAGGCCCCAGACGATCCGGCCGACCTGGACGGCGAGGACGCGAAGCGGGTCCTCCAGTTCCTTCTCGAATCGATCTACACCCTGATCCCGGCCGTGGATCTGCTCGGAGCGCTGGCCGATGGCGAGTGAAGGCGAGCTGTGGGAATGCGCACTGGTGACACTCATCAAGACCGGCCAGGAGGGCGCTGTCATGTCGGCCGACCAAGCTGTCGTGGAGTCGATCGTGCGCGGCCGGTTCCTGTGCGGGTGCCAGCGGTGCCACCAGCCGTGGATCTTCGTGCCCGAAAGCTCCCCATTCGAGGGCAAACTCGTCTGGCCCTGCCAGGTCGAGCTGCGCAACATCGTCGATCAGCTGGGCAAGCTCGCATGATCGACCCCGACTACCACACGCCCGAGATGGCCGAGGAGAGACTGACCACGCTGCTCGAGAACTACCTCCGCCGCGAGCCTTACCGGCCGATCGTCCTGCACGCCCTGCGGGAGACGTTCAAGGAGAGGTTCCCGAACCTGGCCGAGAGTCACGGCGTCCGCGTGAAGTGGTACTGGCGGCCGGGCAATCCAGAACGCCCGCGCGGCAAAGTAACCGTCTACGAGTTGTCGGCCGTGGACCGACTCGCGCGGGTGACTAATCCGCGCGACGAGATCGCCGACGCCGTTGAGGCTTGCCCCTACGCCCCACCAGATCGAGGGGCGATGGCGCCGAGCTGAGAAACAGCGTCACGGAATCTCTGCGCTAGTCTCAGGCATCGTTGGCAGTGCGGGGCCTTCTTGTACTCCTGGTAGTAGCGCAGCACCTCTTCGACATCCGCGTCTCTTGAGCGCTTGCCGCGCGTCGCCGGTGACTGGACCGTGTTGTCGTCCTCGATCACCCGAACCGGCGACCACACAAGAAAGTGAAGACCGCACAGACTCGGCCGGAGACCTTCGCTCCACTGGTCGGTGTCGCCGAGATGAATCCGCCGATTGCCGTTGTTGCTCGTGTAGACGCCGATGGACAGGCTCATACAAGAGACCACCCAACAAGCGCATCGTCGGCGGCGCGCATCACCCGCCCCACCGCTGACTCCCACGACCGCTTGTCGTCGTCGACTCGCACGAAGGTCGGATTCAGCTCGCCCCTACTCGTGTAACCAATCGATCGGCTGCCAGATCCTCTGGTGAGCCAAAGCCGGAACGGTGCCTGCATCCAGCCGTCGGCTCCGGGGCAGCGGATCCACCCGCCGCGCTTTGGCTCGCCGCCGATGTACCAGTGCGGCATCCCACAGTGGCGGCGAACCGCGACTACGGCATCCGGGAACCGCTCGCGCAGCCGATGATCGATGTAAACCTCAACCGGGTAGATCAGCAGGCTCACTCGGTCTCCGCGCCGAGGAGCGCAAGCGCATCCACAGCCAGTCCACCAATCGCCAGGATGTCGCGAGCAACCTCGGCTGGCGCGCGCTTCTCCCAGTTTGCGATCTCGTGGATCGCCCTCCAGTGCTGGCTGATCAGAGGCAGGCTCTCGGGAATGAACTCCTCCTTCAGCCGGATGCACAAGTGCCCCCGCCGCTTCATCTCCGGCTCGGGAGGATAGTACTGGGCGAATCCGCCGTCGAGGCCGCCGCTCCGGCGCCACTTCCTCGAGAGCATGTACTCCGAGAACCACTCCCGCTGCACCAGCTCGATCGCGCGAGCGAGTCGGTCGCGCCCGTAGACGCGACCAATCCAGTCCTCCAGCTCGATCTCGGTATGCGCCTCGCCCCACGGTTGACCGCGCTGCGCGATCAGCAGTAGCTCCCGCAGGATCGGCGCCAGGTAGGGCCGCAGGTCGATCTGGGTCGCGCCGCGCGGAACAGGGACGATGAAGGGGTTGCTCATCGCGTCAGGTCTCCGAGCTGATCAACAGCAGACGGCTCTGGATGAAGCTCCAGGCTGTAGACCGTGACCTGTCCGGCCAGTGAGCACACCCACAACGAGCAGATCGCCTGGTCCTCCGGCATCCTGTCCGCCAGGAGGGCCATCGTTGCCACCACGATCTCGTTGGGGTAGCCGGGCGCGGTCAGCGTTGTGATCGTGCGCTCGGGGACATCGTCCACCAGCCGAATCAGCACACGACCACCGCGCTCGGACGAGTACTTGACCTTCGCGCGGTCGAACTGTCTCCGACAGATGAACTGGGAGACGCGCTTCCACCCCTCGCGCGGGTCGACCACGGCCTGATCAAGCGCGGCCAGCCCGCTCATCCTGCCAGGTCTCCCAGGTCTCCGAGCCGCTCGACGGCTGAGAGCGGCAGCAGCCACGCCGGATCGACCTCCTTGAGCAGGCCCTTGAGACGGCCGTCCCCGTGCCTGAAGATCACATCGTAGCTGACGCGTGTTTTGCTCGTGCGCACCCAGTTGACCTCGCCGCGCTCGCGGATGCCGACCTCAGGCACATAGTGAACGACGTGGTCGCCGACGCTGAACTCCGGCTCAGGCGCCGTCATCGAGCAGATCCCCCAGTCGCGAGACAGCATCAACCGGCTCGATGTCAGCGGGCCAGACGACGATCGGGATCGACCGATACTTCCTGTCGAACGGCTTGTCCCAGTCCACGCAAACGCGGCCGGAGTCCATGATCTCAGCAACGGTCCCCTCGATCGGGCCGACCTGGCGTCGGCTCATTCCGCCGTCGCTGGAGGAGGTCCACTGGACCCGGTCGCCGATCGCGTAGACGTGCTCCTCGCCCTCGACGTCCGCGCTGTGCGGCCCTACGCACGGCTCACCTTCGCCAGCCCCGCACTCAGCGCATGGTGGGTCGATCGGCGGAACACTCGTCATAGCAGCACCCAGTCGCTCGGGAAGCCGTAGTCCTCGGGGCGCGGGCGCGGCTCTTCTTCCGATGGCACCTTTTTTTGCGCATCTGGGCGCCCCTCGGCAGTCGAATCCTTGGGCAGATAGATCCCGTGCCGCTTGTAGAACTCGCGGAACGGCGCGTAGGGATCATCGTCGTCGTCAGCGCTGACCTGCGACTGTCGTTCTTCTTCGAGCATGAGATCACGCTCGCGTCGGATCGACTCCCACCCTTCTTCGATGATCCCTCGGAACAGGCGCTCGAAGAGAGGCTGATCTTCGGCGAGCACGTGGGCCTTGACGACCTTCATCGCTTCGGTCAGCTGGGGAACAAAGCCGGACTTCTTCAGCTCGCGGTAGCGCTTCCTGTCTTCACGGCCGCCAAGGGGATTCTCGCCCGCGATCTCCTCGATGATCCCGAGGCCGCGCAGCTCGTCGATCGCCCCCATCACCCACAGCGCAGTCTGGGGATCGTATGGAGCCGGATCGCGGCCGAAGTCTCCGTAGCCGTCGTTGTAGCCGTGGCCGGGATCGAACTCGCTCACATCCACCTCCGTCGCCGCCGCTGCGTCTGGTGATGCCAGAGGCACGAGCACCGTCCGTGGTGTCCGCAGAGCCATGGGCCGGGCTCGACGGCCCCACGAATGAAGTAGGGACCGCGCAGCCACCCGCGAATCTCGTAGACGTAGAGCTTCTCCCACCCCTCGGCGAAGGCCGAGTCGATCAGGTGGTCCTCGTCCTCGAAACGTCGGAGGGCGGCCACCAACGGTTCACCGATCCCGGCCTTGAAGATCGGCGCATCGACCTTCACCAGCTCGACGTTCGGGCCGAGGATGTTCCGCAGCAGATTCTTGGCACTCAGCATCACAGCTCTCCCACGTCGATCTTGAACTCGAACCGGGCGGGCGTAAGCGAGAGCCTCTTGACGATCTCGAGGTTCTCCCGCATCCGCTCGACGTGCTCGTCCCACTCCCGAACGCGGCGGGCCGCCTCCTTGTCGGTCACAGCTGCCAGGCGGTCGATCGCGGATGCCTCGGGCGGCCGGTAGATGCGCATCGCCTTGCTGAGAATCGACTCGCCGTACTGGTCCATCTCCGCATAGTCGTCGTAGCGGTTCACTCGTCTTCCTCGTCGGCGAGGCCGCCGAGCTGGTCCACGGCCGACGCCGGATGGAGCGCGTGCTTCGGGCAGTGGTAGGAGCCGATCCCGGCCGCCTCGACGTACTCCCAGAATGCCGGGACAGGACCGTAGAGGAACGACGCATCGCACGACGAGGTCGCGCACACCACGATCCCCTCGCCGGAGCAGCCGGGCGGAAACTCGCGCTGGCCGAGATCGAGGTGCTGGGAGATCTCCTCACCGGCCTGGGTGATGTGCGTCTTCATGTTCACGTTGCTCGCTCGTTGTGCTCCTCGACCATGGCCGCCAGGCGGTCGATCGCGCAGCCGAAGACCTGGACCTTCCAGATCGCAAGGAACTTGCGGTAGGAGTCCTTTCGCCGCCGCCGGAGTCGCCACATCGCCACCGGCGAGGAGATGTCGATCGGGAGCGGCGGGCTGGGGACCTCGTGCGCGCCCGCGCTTCCCCAGTCCTCGCCTGATGGCTTCGCCATCTCCTCGTGGATTCGCCGCCGCGCGAGGCCCTCGGTCCAGTAGAGGCCGAGGATGATGAGCTTGTCCCTCGTCTTCCTCAGCTCGCGGCGGCCGACGTTGGCCGTGTAGCCCTCCTCGCGCCACTCGAACACGATGAAGACCGTGTCGTCGGCCGGGCCGAGCTGCTCCGCTGCCTCGAGCCGGTTCACGCCAGTTCTCCCAGACTCTCCACCGCCCCGAGCTTCTGGAGCAGCGAGATCGGCTCGGATTCCGGGTCGACCTCGTCGTCGAACTGGACGACGACCAGCGTGTCGTTGCGGTCGTGGTAGCCGAGAAAGGTGCCGCGTCGGCCGCGAAGCGTCGCCGAGCCGGGAATGCCCTCCACCCGGTCGCCGGGGTCGAAGCGGTACCAGAAGTCGTCCGTCGGCCGCGCTCTCATCGCACCAGACTCGCTAGCGCCATGACAGCTGACCCGCGAATCCCGACGGGCTTCGTGAAGAAGAGCGTCCGATCCGCCCAGGTGCCACCAGTGAGCTTGTGCTCAATACGTACTACGCTGTCGGTGACCCGAAGGCGGAGGATGTAGCCGGTGCTCCTTGTCATCTCCTCCTCCGCGAGCCGCAAACACTCCTCCCGGGCCTCTTCCCTGTTCCACCAGACCGACTCGAACTCGGGGTGGGCGTGATGATCGCCCATGTAGTCGCGCAGGACGACGAAGACGGTAGTCACGTGTCGTGTCTGCCCTCGCGCCAGGCCCGGGTGCTCTCGTTGGCGAACTCGCGGGCGCGCGACTCGTTGCCGTAGGCCGCCTTGAAGGCGTTGAAGATCAGCTCGCGGATCCGGGCCAGCGCCTCCTCGTGCCCGTCCATCTCCTCCTTGGACCACTGCTCTTCCCACTTCTCCTGACGGCCTCGCTCGTAGCCGCGCACACCGAGCGTATCGAAGATCCAGGTCGCGATGGCGTGGTGCACATCCTCGTCGGTCGTGTAGGTGTGCGGCTCGTTGGTTGCGAACTCGCCCGGCCCCCACCGATGCGGGTCGAGCTTCTCCAGGCCCTCGACGCGCGGCCCGGCCCCGAGGAGCGAGAGGGCGATCCTGTCGCGCACCAGGTGGACCTGCTTCTCCATGTCGTGGAGCCACTCAGGATGATCGGCCGCATCGGCGATGTCCCAGACGGCGCGGGCCGCCTCGGCGAGCTTCTTGTCGGCCGCGAGCGCGAGTTGTTCGAGCTTCGCCTGCTTCGCCTCGTCCTGCGCCTTCTTGAGCGCGGCCTCGGCCGCCTTCACCTTCTGGTCGGGAGTCATGCCAGCTCTCCTAGCCGATCGATCGCGGATCGCTTCCACACGTCGTAGTTGTGGTCGCCGAGCCAGAGCCGCCGCTCATCGCCCGCGTCGAACTCGACGTCGTAGTAGCGAGCCGGGGTCGGCAGAGCCGAAGACCCGGTGCAGGTGACCGTGGCCCGGCGGGGCGCGCGCTCGAGCGACCCCCCGATCGCCCGCACCCAGACCCTCTCGCCCTCTCTTAGCCCGGCTCGCACCATACTGACGTTCTACCCGGGTCGGATGATCTCGATCGCCTCCAACGCCCGACGACACGACTCCTCGTCGAACATGGCCATATGGCAGTCCTTCAGCTCGATCCCCATCGCCTCGGCGAGCCGCCGGTACCAGCGGAGGCGCGCGCCTCTCGGCTCGGGGTCCTGCTTCCAGAGCGGATCGAAGTCTCCGTGCACGCGCATCCTGAGCGCTCGCAGCGGGGCGTCAGCAAGCGTCCCAAGCGGGGTCTTGCCGTCGCGCTTGTGGGTACCCACGCGCGCACCGCACGGTCGGCAGAGCCAGATGTTGCCGTAGGACCGGCCGCCGTAGACCTCGGCCGAGTCGGTCAGCTGGGCGGGCTGGCCGCAGTAGGGGCAGATGACCTCGGTCATTCGACCAGCTCTCCCATCAGCTCGATCGCGTTCAGCGGCACGATGCCAGCGTGGTTCTCGACCCACTGGGAGCGCGTGCCCGGAAGATGGTCCCACTCGATCACGTCGTAGCGCAGGCGGCTCTGCGGATTCTCGGTGTTGTGGTTGTGGTCGATGACGGTCCCCACGTAGTCGTGGTGAGGATCGGTCGGCCAGCCGCAGCGCCGGACTCTGGTGCCAACAGGGATCAGGCTCATCGCCGCCGCCGCTTCTGGTCCATGAGCCAGAGCACCAATGCCAAGATGGCGGTGAGCATCAACGTGGGCTCCCCGGTGACGATCAACTCGCCTATACCAGCAATCAGGAACATCACGAAGAGCGCGGCTACCCACAGCTCTGCACTCGCCCACCAGCGCGGCCTGCGCTTCTCTCGCTCCTGGTCCTTGAGCTTCCGCCAGCAGCTCATGTGGTAGTAGGCGGCATCCTCGCCGTACTGGTCCTGCTCTGCTAGGCAGTTCAGCCCGGCGAAGACCTCCTTGCCGCACTTCTTGCACGGCCCGCGAGCGTCAGGATCCTCGTAGACCGGCGGACCGTCCTGCCAGATGTCGTCCACGTCCCTGTGGCAGTAGACGCACCGCTGGTCCTTGCCGAACTTGTGACGACAGCGAGGCTCCTCTCTCGGACCTTTCTCGCCCCGGAAGAAGTTGCGCCACTCCTTGAGCTGGCCGCGCACGCTCGGCGGCGGCTCCTGCATGGGATCGCGCTCGTCGCAGCCCGGGGTCGGGCACGAGCCGTGGTGGAGGAGGCACTGGGCGTGCGTCAGCGCGCCGCATCCCCGGCAGATGACCAGGCCGGTCGGCCCGTCATGACAGAGCGCGCACCGCTCGTCCTCACGACGCTCGCTCGGCCGAAGGCTAAACATCGGCGGCTCGGGCGGCTTCGTGTGGAATGAGCGCATAGGCCGACGCGGCGGCCCTGGCGGAACAGCGCGACCCTGCATTCCCACGCTACTTCTCCTTCGGGCCGCGATAGCGCACTCGATCGCCGTCGATCACGGGTTCCTCATCAGCTGGGCGAGCGCGTCGATGGCCGAGAGCTTGCGGACCCCGTGCAGGTGCGGCAGAAGCTCAATCGCCGTCGGTACCTCGCCCCAGAACGGATCGACATCGATCAGCAGACGCGGCCCGTGAGCGGAGCGCGCTGGCTCGACGATTCGGCGGACCCATCCGTGTCGAACAGACGGGAAGCCAGCGCGGTTGTTCTTCCACGAGAGCCAGCGGACACGATCACCAGGCCGGAACGCAGGGCCTTCATACTCCATCGGCCAGTTCCCCAAGCTGAGAGACGGCGTCTACCGTCTCCAGGTCTTTGGGCCACACGAAGACCGGAGGACACTCGTAGCACGATCCGTCCCAGACCACGTGCAGACGACCACCTCTTACGATATTCGTGACCCTTCCCCGCATACGAGACGCTGCGAGATGCGCAACATGCTCGACACCAACCGCCCACCGCACGCGGTCGCCAACGGCGAAGGCCGTCTCCCTCATCGCACCACCTCCGCCAGTGCATCGACGACCGATCCCCGGACCTCCCTCTCGCGCACGAGCGCGACGACGAAGATAGATCAGGTAGACCTTCACACCAACCGACCCAGCCGTGTGACGGCATCGCTCGCGTGCTCCAGCTCGGCGATCTTCGACCAGACGGCGCCGATGCGAGGGGTCTCCGACACCACCATCGCCCACATCACGAGGCCCTTCACTTCCTCCGCGCGCATCTCAAACTTCCTGATCCGGCCGATGATCTCGACGCCCTTCACACGCACACGGTCACCCGCGCGGAAGCCGCCGCAGAACAGTGTCGCGAAGCTCACGAGAGCCTACCCAGCCTGGTCACAGCGTCGTCCACATGGTCAAGGTACTCGACAGAGATCGTGACGGCGTCAACGCCGACCCGTTCGAGCGAGATGAGAGCCGACATCCTCAGTCCGTGAGTCTCGGGATCGACGCGCAGGCCCGTCTCCATCACCACGTAGATGCCAGGCTGGAGGCCGTAGTGCTCGTTGACTCGCACGCGATCCCCAACGCGGAACTCGGGCGAGACACCGCCGAGCGCGCGCATGTTGTCCAGCTCCTCGCCGGGTAACCATCCCGACCAGTCGCAAAACTGACAGGCGAACAGCTGGCGGAGCTGAAGGACCAGATCAACCTCGGAAGCCCCGGTACGCTTGGCCTCCCCACGGCACATCGGACAGGTCGTCGTGTTGCCCCTCACGCGAGCCTCCCGAGCCGCGACACAGCATCCTCGGCGTGCTCCAGCGCGCTCTCCTCGATCCAGAAGACCTGATTGATCTCTCCCAGACCCTCCCTGAGCCGCTGCACGAGCGCACACGGAACCGCCAGGTCGGCCCCGCGTGCCCGCTTGGGCTCGAGTCCCAGAATCATGAACTTGCCGGGACGCCGACGATCCTCGGCGATCCTCACCCGATCGCGAACGCGGAACTCGCTCACGCGAGCCTCCCGAGGCGCGTCACCAGATCATCGGCGTGCCGCAGCCATTCGATTGGGACCCACGACGGCGGATTCTGCCTGGACGCCCAGGTGCTCGGCCCCGGTGCTACAGCAAGCCTCGCGCACGGCCGCTCGCGACCGCCGATCTCGCGCTGGCCGAAGTAGGAGATCACGTAGATCGGCCGACGAGTCTCCCTCCAGACCTCCTCCTGAGAGGGATCGATCCACACGCGGTCACCGGGTCGGAAGCCGCGATCGTTCACGACAGTCCTTCGTGCGCGGAGTACCAGTCGAACGTCTCGACCATCCACTTGCGCAGAATCCCGAAGGCCGCGTCCCGCGCCGTCGAGTTGAACAACGACGTTAGCCCGCAAAGCCCGCGTCGTCGGGCTCGGGCGACGGCTCGACGCCCTCCGAACAGGCCCATCATCCCGTTGCCGAGCGACCCGGCGACGATGAAGAAGGCTCCCTTCACCTCCGGCGGCGCGGACTCCAGCGCCTCTCCAAGCTCGGTGGCGATCTGCGGAACAACTCGCTCCATCTCCGCCTTGTGGGCCTCGTAGTCCTCGTAGCTCATTCCTTACCCTCCTCCACGAGCCCTGGGTATCTCTCCCGCATCGATGTGCCGACGTACAACTCAACGCCGGGCGGACTGCTCTCCTCACAGCAGTCTGCCAGGCCATCGATTACCCCAGCGTCGTTGTCCAGCCAGCATGATCGAACGTGCTCGACCAGCTCGGCGACGGTCTCGCCAGCGTGCTCCGTGTAGCCGAACGTCGAGCCGTGCGGGAACGAGATCATCGGCGACGGCGAGTCGCTGTTACCGGCGGCGGACAGGTTGACCAGACCTCGCGGCCGGAACGCGATGATCCGGTCCTCGTGGAAGATCACCACACACCCGTGCTTGCGGAGCCACTTGATGGCCTCGGCGTCGGTCACACGCGATTCCTCATCGGAGGAGGCATACCCTCAAAGACGCGTAGCTCGGCAGGCAGCCAGTCCTTCGGCATCGGCTCGACCCGCACCAGCTTCTCAGCCACCGTGCGCGCGTTGACGCGGCGAATGAGCGGGTACTTGTAGCGGAGGAAGGTGACCGGGCCGGGCTCGGTAATCGGTTTGAGGAGAAGACCCTCGATGATCGAGATCGGGATGTAGGGCGCCCGCACCATCGGCCCCGAGCACCCCGGCCGCTTGTTCAGGTACCACGAGCAGTGCTCACACGAACACGCGCGCCCGACCTCGGCTGGCGTAGCCGCGTAGGACAAGACGGACAGAAGAGCCACGGCCGCGATTCCCAGGAGCAAGTAGGTCATGCCCTCGTTCTACCCCGGGTAGAACGGTGGCGGAGGCGAGAACCGTGCAGCTCAAGCTCAAGCCCGATCAGATCGATGAGGCCCTCGCGGAGTGCGATGACGTCTACATCTGGATCGACGACCTGTTCGGCGAGATGGGAGCCTACATTCGCGTGGACAAGGGGCACTTCATGGGCACCCTAAAGGCCGAGTCCAAGAAGGGTTGGAATATCGCCCATGACGTGTTCCTGCGCGGCGACGATCTCTGGATCGGCGGCGGCGGATGAAGCCCGGCGACCGGGTGGAGATCTTCGAGGGCCTCCCCGGCACTCGCGGCCTGCGCGGAACGGTCTTCGGAGTCGGCCCCATGGGCACGTTTGTGAACATCCAGCCGGACCAGTGGGACCGGCCGTTGGTCGGCATCCCGACCGAGCAGGTCCGCGTGATCTCGGCCGTCGAGCAGCTCGGTGACCTCGCGCGCTGGAAGCTCGGAGACCCGGTCGAATGAGCCCGACCGACGCCATCGCGGCCAGCCGCGTCAAGATCGCCGTCGATGAGAGCTACGAGCCGCTCGTCTTCTACTGCTCGCTCGGGTCCATGTCCTACGTGCGCCGCCAGCTCTGCAACGTCGGCCAGGTCGCCCGCGCTCGCGCACTCAAGCATCTCGGCGAGCACGAGCCCGGCAAGATCCGCATCCAGCTCGTCCCCATGCTCGACGCCGAGAAGACCAACAACTGGGAGCCGGTGTCACCCAAGATGGTCATCGACTATCTGGCCGACCTGGCCCGGCCGTGACCAACTACAACGACATCGCGCCGCCCAACAAGTACTACTCCTCCAACCGCATCGACGGCAGCACCATCGAGCCAGAGGAGCCCTCAGCAGTCGAGCGGCTAGGCGACGTAGCGACGGGTCAGCGCCGACCCACCCGCTATCGTCTGCCCTACTTCCCCGTGGGACCCGGCTCGGTGCTGGTCACCGATCCGTACCCGATGACGGACGACGGGATGGGCAAGCTCCGCTGCCAGGGGAACACGGTCGGCGAGATCAACTACAAGACCGGCGTCATCGAGACGCACGATCCGCTGGTGTGCGTACCGCTCAAGGTGAGCTGGCATTACAACCCGAACGACGACGCCTGAATCGCTACTTCCTCGGCAGCTTGGCCTTCTCGATGTGGCGGGCCAGCTTCCGCAGCCCATCGGCCATCGGCTTGAGCTGGATCGGCATGAGCGTGACGGAGTGCTCGCTCATCCCCTGCTTGAAGACCAGGCCGAAGTGGTCGGGCGTGCCGATGTTGTACGGACCGAAGCTCACGTCGATGTCGTCCACCTGGAAGCCGGATGTCCGCTTGTAGAAGCTCTCGGTCAGCTCGCTGGCCTCGTCCTTGTCCTCGACCACGAACTTGCCGCCGCCTCTCACGAGCGGGCTGCTCTTCTTGCTGTCAGCGAACAGGTGCCCGTCGCCCTTCGCCTTGAACGCGGCCACCAGCTCGTAGTCGCCGTTCGGCGGGCGCATCCAGACCTTGGTCTTGAGCTGCCTGAGCGAGCCCTTCTTCTTGGGCTTCCTCTTGGGCTTGGGCTTGGACGGCTTGGACGGTGGAAACTTGGACGGCGAAACCTCCGGCTCGCCGTAGTGGGTGGTCTTGTGGACACCGTACTGGTCGTAGTCGTACGAGTAGGTCTTGCGCGGACCGTAGCCACCGTCGTCCATCTCGCCCAGGTCCACGCGGCGAACGGTCACGCGATCAAACAGGCTCATCGTCCCGCCTTCCTCTTCTTGTTCCACTCGCGCTCGGCCTTCGCGCGCTCCTTCTTCGCGCGCGCGACCTTGAGCTTCATCTCCCGCTCGCGGCGAAAGTGCGCCGTGATCCCAGCAGGTGAGTCCGGGTGCGGTTCAGACTCCTCCACACCGCCAGCCGATCGCACCAGCGCGACCGCGCCCTTCTGCTGCTCCACCGACAGCAGGTTCCATCCGGCTCCCCAGCGAGACTGCGCGGCCTTCTTCGCGGCCTTCGCCTGCGAGTTCGCCCACCCCACGTCCGCCTTGGGAGCCGCAGCTTCATCGAGCAGACGATCGCGCAGGCTCATCCAGATCTCCACACAGCCGACGATTCTACCCAAACACGCGGCGAAGACGCCAAGGGATGCTGTGGGGGTAAGCGGAGGTAGTCGGAGAGGGAGAGCGCGCGCTCTTCTCTCTACCAACCACTTCCCGCGCGATTTTGGGGACCTGGATTATCCCCCGAACGACTCCTCGTCCACCGGATCGCGGCCGGTGAGCTGTCATGGCAGGTTCGGGTGTCGTGTTCGGGCTGGGGAGCTGTGCATCATGGCGTGCCCGTGTCGCAGAAGCCCTCTGGGGGCGCGGGCTGCACCCCTACAGGGTGAGTTTCCAAGAGGGTGGGTCCATAGTCCCACCCGGTTCCGTCGCCCATCCTTCGATGGGGGGCCTCGGTAACGCAGGAACCAAGCAGATGGCCAGGGGGCCGGGGTCCAGTGCGCAGGTGTGGGGCAGGGCCGGGTTCGGCTACTGTTAGGGTCGGTTTCGGAAAGGTGAGCTGGAGACTCCCCTTACGTTCCGCCCGTTCTGGGCGTTGAGACCCTCTACAAAACGCAGGAACCGCTCGGCGAGACCCCACTGCCCGCTAGGGGGAGGGGGTCATCGCCGACTCGAGGGGGCACTGCCCGCTAGGGGGCCTGTGGGTCGCCCGCACCGGGGGCCGTGTCAGTCGGCTGCGGCTCGCCCGTCAGGCAGGTATGAGCGACCAACGACTACGGGAGCTGGAGCGGGCGGCGGCCACGGGTGACATCGAGGCCGGGCTGCGGCTGCTGGTGGAGCGTCGCCGCGCCGGGAGCAAGCCGCGTGAGCTGCACGCTCGGCCGCTGGACCGGTCGCCGCTCGAGGTCAGCGCTGACTGGGCCGGGGTCGGCGGCGGCGGGGAGGGCCGCCGCTGCTTCGAGTGCGGTGCCCGGCTGGGGCTCGGGGAGGTACCAGACTGGTGGGCCGGTGCGCCCTGCTGCCCGCGTCCCGCGATCCCCGGCGCGGAGGGCTGCGTCGATGGTGCCCGCGCTCGCGAAGCGTTCTGGGCCGGGGTCGACGCTGACCTGCTCGTTCCGTAGCAGCTAGTGCAGGTTGGCGAGTGCCGCCACCATCCCCAGGAGGCCGCGCTTCGCCTCCTGGGCCGCGCTCTGGTAGTCCTGGTGGTGCGAGCCAGCCCACTCCAGCCGCTTGGTGTGCTTCTTCGCCAGCGTGCGGAGCATCTGGAGCAGATGGTCCAGCTCCTTCTGCGCCTGGGTCACGTCCTTGTCCTCGGCCAGCTCGTCCTTCGCGGCAGCCAGCGCTTCCTCGGCTTCCTCGGTCGAGAGATCGCCCAGGTCCACGTAGTAGGCCGTCATCGCGCGGCCGAGCAGGCTCGTCTTGTCCTCCTCGACCTCACCAGTCGGCTCTCCGATGGGACCCTTGCCCTGGCCGCGCGCCATGCCCTTGCCCTTGCTGCGGATCTTCATCCCAGGCGTCGCGCATCGCTCGAACAAGCTCATGGTCGTGTGCCTCCTGGCCGCCGATGATACCGCTCGTCGAGCCACCTTGGTAGCGGCCAGCCTTGCAGCTTGCACCAGCAGGAGACGTGGTAGATGCGGTCGCGCTTGGTGTCGATCGCCGCGCGGTGGTGCACGTCGATCGGCCGCTTGCAGATGGGGCACAGGAGGGCGCGGGCCGGGCTCACCCTCCCAGTCTACGGGGGCAGCGCTGACCGCGCGCTCAGTTGTCGGGGGTCTGCGCTACGGTGTGGGCAGAAAGGACGGGGCTCCCTACTATGTCGCTCTCCCACCCCGGTCTCCGCCTCGTGCGGTGCTACTCTCCCGTTCCCCGCCACTGCGACGGCTGCCGCCGCGCCCACATCGGGCTCGGCGACCGCTACTGGTGGCACCACGACTCCGGCCAGCTCGTACACGTGGACTGCATGACCGACGAGCTGCACGCCCATCTGCACGCGCTCTCGAACGCGTGGCTGACCGATCCGCCGCCCGCCCGGCCGATCCTCCAAGACGATCCGCTGCTCCCTGCGGAGCGGCCGGAGCCGGAGTCGGACCTCGCCTGGGAAGAGGACTGGGAGCGCTTCAAGAACGACGAGGACTAGGTCGGCCGCGCGCGCTACGCTGGTGGCGGTCTGGGATGTCCGTTGCCGAGCGAGACTGCTGCCCCCTGGGCGCCGCTGGCGCTGGCTGCTACTACCGCGTGCACGGCCGCTGCTGCCACGGCGGCTTCAGCAACGGCGACGTGGTGTGCCCGCGCGGCGGGCCGGACCTACGGCAGGGGAAACCCGCCGCGTGGAGTATCGGCGTCCGGCGCGACGCGCCCGGCCACGACCTCGTGCAGAAGGGGTAGCTCTGCATCGGTGACCCAGGCGTTGGCGTGGGCCACGCTCACGAGGGCCTTCGCGAGCACGGCCGCGACCGTGGGCTCCTCGATGTAGAGCACGACCCGGAGATGCTCCCCGTAGGTGTGCCGAAGCACCCGAACCAGCTCGCCCCGGCTGGCGGCCTGCCCAAGCACGACCGCCTGCGGCCACCATCGGCCCTCGTTCACCACGAGGGCAACATCCTCCCAGCTCGCGGCTGGCCACGCGGCGTGCTCATCGACCAGGGCGTCGAGCAGCCGGTCGCGGGCCTCGGCCCTCTCCTCGATCACGAGCACGTTCATCCGGCCCAGTCTACGGCGCGGCCCGGCACCGAGAAATAAGGACTTGCCCGCTAGGGGGTATCTGGTGGCCCGCCGGGCCGGGCTCGGCTACGATGCTGGGCGTTACCTCCTGGCTCTTGGTCAGGCTTCTTCTGCGCCCGGCCCCGCTCGCCCCATCCCCACGAGCGGGGTCGCGGCCTGTACGGACCGCGAGCCCGACCAGCATGGGGCCGGGCTCGAGACTGGACTGGGTTCCCCAGTTCACCTGGGGTAGCCGTAGGCTACCCCAGAGTCATGCCCGGCGTCAAGGGCCGCCGCCGGGCGGCTCCTGGCCGCCCGTGTAGCCGAACTCGGGCGTGTAGTCGGGGACCTGCTCATCGACTGCCCGGCGCTTGCCGGTGTCGCCCCGCCGATTCGGGCCGTAGGCCCGGTCCTCCTCGGTACCCGGCCGCGCGCGGCCGGGCGGCGGGCCGCCATCGCCCGCAAAGCCCGCATCGTCGGGCTCGGGCGACGGCTCGACGCCCCCATGGGGGTCGTCCTCATCGAACTCGGCCACGATGCCCCGGTCGGGGAAGACCAGGTAGCCCGAGTCGAGCTGCCGGAACCCGTCCTCCGCCTCCCCGAGGTCGGCCTCCTCGAGGTCGACTTCTTCAACGGGTCGCTGCACAACAGCTGGGCTGGAACCCGCACGGTTGAGGGCAGCGCTGACCTCGCCCTTGAGTTTCACCCCGTGGTGCTCGGCCAGAATAGCAACGGCCTCGGCGGGCATGGCCTTGATCACAACCATCAGTGAGGACACGGCTTTAGCTACGCGCTTCCGGCCGCTCGCCCAGTGGCCGATCTGGGACGGATCGACGCCAACGATGGCCGCGAACTCACGCTGCGTAAGCCCCGTCGCAGCACGGGCTTCCGACACAAGGGTCATCGCGCTTGCACCTCCGATGGTCTACTGGACAACGCCGACAGCATAGAAAATGGACCACTGGACATCAAGTGGCGCCCCGGGATGGGCCGTTGGACACCGCTGGCCCGTTCTTCTCCAACTCGTCGAGAACAAACTGCGGGTGCAACTCGATCAGCCTCAACAAGTTGCGCGCCATCGACGATGGTACTGTTCCGGCCTCCCAGCGCTCGAAGCTCGAGTGGCTGACCCCAAGCCGCCTGGCCAGCTCGCGCTGGCTAAGTCCTGTGGCTATACGGGCTCTCTGCGCCAGGTTCACCGGACCCCCGAGTACCCTCGTTCTACCCCGCGCCCCCGTCATGGGGGCACCGGCCGCGTTTCTGCCGCCTCGAAGACGAATCGCCACAAACATCGAGCTGGCAGCCGGTTCTGAGCAACTATTCCATCGTTGACCGGCGCAATCGATCACGACCCCCAATCGAAAGGGGTATCACCCTCGGCCTCGAGTGCCCCCGCCACGGGGGCACCGGCGGCCGGGCCTCGACCAAGAGTCGAGGGCCACCCCCGGGTCAGTTCGCTTGGGGGGCGGGCTGCCCGCTAGGGGATCTCCACAAGTTCTTCAGGCTCGGTGTCAGGTGCCCCCATGGCGGGGGCACCGGCCGCGACCGTGTCCTACTTGTCGGTAGCTGTTAGTAGGGGACGGACACGGTACCCCCTTCCTCAATCCCGCGCACCCAGTTGACCTCGCCGTGAATACTCACTCGCCACGATGCTGCTGTAATGCCCGGCCTGGAGCCCAGTAGCCAGGCGGCCTTCGGCCGGTCGCCTTCATCGTGATCGCGCCTTACTCGTTAGCACCACCGTGAACGCCACTCGCTGTCCGGTGCCCCCACGATGGGGGCACCGGCCGTGCGCTCGAGCACAGCTCGGAAACGCGCGCGGCCGAAGCCGAGCTACGTGCCCCCACGATGGGGGCACCAGGCAGAGATGTGACACCCGGCGTGACCGACCGCCTGGAGCCCAGGCGGCTGGCGGCCTGGCGGCTGGCGGCCTGGCGGCGGCCCGCGCCCGAGGTGTGTGACAGACCAGTGTGACCAGGCGCCCTCCTGGGATCGGGCCTCATCGGCGGCCGGAAGCCGCTCTTCACCACGGGCCTCTACGGGCCTCTGAGGGGCAACTCTCGATGGCAGGTAGCTAGGGTCGAGTTTTGAAAATGGGCTCGCCAGAGTGCCCGCTAGGACCGAGGAGAGCCAATTTTAGACGGGTCACAGGCGGGGACCCCGCCGTAACCCATAATCCGACCGTGGGTCTGCCCCCATCATGGGGGCACCAGCTGGGCTTACACAAGCGTCCGGTGCCCCCATCCTGGGGGCAACCCTAAGTCCTTTATTGAGGATGGAGCGACGTATGTCCTTTGGCGTCGTTATGTGTGTCGGACGGGGCCTCGGTTGGGGGGCTTAGAGGCACTGCATCGACCAGGGTGCAGCCCAAGCTGTCCGTCGTCGATCGGGCGTCGTCGATCGGGCCTGCGGCAGCCAGGGTCGTCGAGGTCGTCAGGTTCTTCCTCATATGGGGGCTCAGGTTGCCATCTCGGCCGCGCCCCTTTTTCAAGCACTTACGTCGGGGGGCGATGTCCGGCGGTCATCGCGTGTGAGAACGCGCCGCTCGGTTGTTGAGAGGGGCAGAGAAGGGAGCCGCCATGAGGAAGACGAAGACCGAGCTGCTGACTGCGATCGTTCCCCTGCTGCCCGACCACGGCGACGAGGTCGCCGCCGACAGCCAGTGGGCCGTCGCCCACATCCGCGCCCGGCTCGGGCTCGTTGGCCGGACCACCTACGGGCTCGACTGGAACCCCACCACCAAGCGGCTGGAGCGGGTCCCCTTCACCCAGACGCTCGCGAGCGTCATCGGCTCGATGGCCGCCGAGCGCCGCGTCAAGAAGGCTCGGCTGGTCTCGCTGCTGGCCGATCTCGAAGCGCTGGCCGCCGCGAGCTAGCTCCCCGGCAGCGTCAGCCTGAAGAACTCCTCCAGCTCCCGCACACGATCATCGTAGACCCGCACTCGCTCTCGAGCCGCCGCATCCGTAACCGCCGCCAGCCGCTCGATCGCCGACGGAGACTGGTACCGCTGCCTGACCAGGTGCTCGGTCACGGACTGCGCGGCCCGATTCTCCTCACAGGAGGGAGGTCGGCGCTGACTCGGCTCTCGTGGGGCGAGGGCGGCCAGCAGATCGATGGCCGACGCGGGCTCCAGCTCGGACGCGTAGAACCAGCGCTCGGTCTGCGCCGATGGTGCGTCGAGGAACCAGCCGACCCCCACGTCGCCGCCGCCGATGAGAGCCGCGATGCGAACCAGCCGACCCCCGTAGGCAAGTGACACAGTCGCCTTGATTCGGTAAACGCGGTCGGTCTCTAGCTTCATGGGCCGTCGGGGTCCGGGGCCAGCCGCGCGAGCTGATCCACGGCGGGCTCGGGCTCGAGCTGGGGCGCGTCGGCATCGACTGGGAAGGAGGAGATGCCGTCGTCCAGCCGGATGATCCAGAAGGGAGGTCCATCACCGCCGCGCGAGCCGTCTGCTTCGATCCGGCCCGGCCTGCGGATGCGGTCGCCGTACAGCTCTCGGTAGACGATCCGGTCGCCGACCTTCATGGACCGCTCTCGGGCCGCGCGATCTCGCCGAGCCGCGTCACCGCATCCTTCGGGTCCAGCGGCAGCCAGTCCTCGAACTTCAGCGCCTCGCGCCAATCGACGAACTCATCGCCGCCGACCGTGACGGTGGCGTAGCGTGGCGTCCGACAGCCAAACATCCACCGCTGCGACAGCTTCCGCACTCGGTAGGGCTCCCGCCCGTTGGCTGGCGCGCGCTCTGCCCGGCCGGACCTGGAACACTCGATCGCCTGGTGGAGGGTCATGCCTTCGTTCTACCCGGCCGGACGATCTCGGCCAGCGCATCGATCGCCGACACCTCCCGCAGCTCGTTCTCGTAGAACCACTGGGCCTCGCCGCTGTTCAGCCGCCGCGCCCAGGCCCACTTCTCGCCCTCAGGCTCGTGGCCCAGCTTCTCGACGCGCACCAGGCAGCCGACGAAGCCGCTGACGCACAACGCGCCGCCACGCATGACTCGGTAGACCTTGCCGACTTCGAGCTTCATGGGGGCCTCGCCAGGGCCGCGAGCCGATCCACCGCCGACAGGCCCCAGATCTCCCGCCGCCGTACCTTCCACGGCTCATCGTCCCGGCCGCTCCTCTGGATCACCCAGCCGCCGCAGTAGGGGATCTCGCGGAGGGTGAAGCGGACGCCGTTCAGCATCGGATTCTGCTGGTAGGCCGCGAGGTTATCCTCGGCCAGCCGCCTGGCCGCCGTGTGGGCCAGCTCGGGGGTTGACCACAGCTCCACGGTCTGTCCCACCTGGTTCTGGACCGTCCAGATAATCAGTCCACCGTTCAGTCCACCGTTCGCGCCTCTCACCGGCCAGGCTCCATCTTCCGGCCGACCCGAGCCAGCTGATCGACCGCATTCTGCTGCTGCCGGTACTCGTCGCATCGGCGCTGCTCGCACAGCGCATCGCCGCGCTGCCGTCCGTAGATCCGGTCCCGTTGGTTGACGAGCGCGTGCTCGCCGCGCTTGAACGGCTTGCAGTCCAGGCAGATGCTCGCGAGGGGAGGCTGGCGGCGGATCGCGTCGCCGCGCTTGTAGGGCTCGAACGCCATCAGCCGACAGCAGCAGGAGCACCGTGGCCGCCTCGGCCGGGGCTTGCGCCGCGCGGCTTCCAGTCTCACGACAGCTCTCCCAGGTCGGTCACCACGTCGCGCATGTCGGCCAGCTCGTCGATGATCCGGCGGGCGTGCTCCTTGGTGATCTCCTCGGCGGTCAGCTCCATGAGGCGCATCTGCGCGAGGGCGTACGCCTCGGGGTGTCGGGCCGCGACCCAGCTGAGGATCTCGGCCAGCGCGTCTCGGCTCAGGCTGGCGCGATCTCTGGCCTCGTCCGCTAGCTCCTTCGGGATCTTGCTCTTCTCACTGAATCGCGCGATCGTCGCTGTGTCGGAGGCCATGCGCACGGCGAATGACAGGCGCACTAGCACATCGGCCAGCCGATCTCGGTCCTCTTCTGTCGGCCGCCTGATCATCGATCTCTCACGATCTCGGCAAGCTGATCGATCGCTGACGCCTCCTCCAGCTCGCTGGCGAAGTAGTAGTGCCGGTCTCGGTCATCGACCAGCCCCCGGATGGTGACGCTGCCGTCCTGAGGAACATCGACGACCCTGGCCAGGGGACAGTCGCCCCAGCCGATGGGCGCGAGCCTCACGATCTCGACGATCATACCGACGCGAACATCGCCGCGATTCACCAGATCTCGTCCGATCCTCGCTCCCGCTCCCTGTCGTTGAGCGTGCGCTCGTAGTAGCCGCGAATGACGGTCGCCGCGTTCTCGGCCGCGTTGACCGCACTGTTCAGCCGCGTGATGGTACGGTCCCACTCGACCTTGGCCACGAGCAATTGGTGGCGCAGCTTGTCGTTCTCGGCGCGGGCCTCGACGAGCGCCTGGTAGAGCGCCAGCGTGCAGCCCTCGTGGTGGCTTCCGGTCTCACGGAAGGCTGGCCAGGGCTCGCCGTGCCGGTCGCAGTTCAGCAGGCCGTCGTCATCGTCGAGGTAGTAGGTGTACTTGCCGTCGCCGACTTCCATCGGGTCCTGCATGGAACGTCCTCCTGTCCTTCGTTCTACCCAGGCCGACGGGACAACTCTCCAAGCGCATCGACCGCCGACTTCGGTCGATCGGGCTCCCAGTCATCGTGATCGCTGGCCAGATGGTGGGAGATGCGCTCGCCCAGCCGGTTCCAGCACTGTCGCCGCCATCGGAGGTACCAGGCGAGCGTGTCCTTGTCCTCGTGCAGCTCGACCCGGCTCGGCTCCCACTGGTTATTGGGCCGCCGGACGGCGGACCTGTTACGGCTCAGGCGCAATGCACTGTTGATGTTCATCTGCCCCCCTCGACCAGCTCGGCGAGCCGCTCTACTGCCGATAGCAGCCGGAACTCGGACGCGGTCAGGTAGCAGCCCTCGCCTTCCCGCGTGACGTGGTACAGCCGCTCGCCGCGCCCACCGCCCGGCGTGCGGTAGGGCGTGTCCCCGACGAAGATGCCGCGCGCCCACTCCTCGGGCTCGTGCTTCGGCACCATGATCAGGACCGGATCGCCGCGCCTCACCCGCACTCCTCGCAGTACTCGGAGTCGCCGATCCATTCGTGGCCGCACTTCTCGCAGACGTGGATACCTCGCGTGGCCTCAGCTCGAGGAACGACCGTCAGCTGGTCAGCGCTGACCTGGCGTAGCCACGCGCCGCACTTCGCGCAGTAGAGCGTGAGCGTGGGCTCCGAGAGCATGGGCAGGTGGTTGCAGCCGCTCATGGGGACAGCTCCGCCAGGAGGTCGATCGCCGAGATGGGGAGCGTGTCCTCGGGGTGTACGTGCTGTCGCGGCCGGGCCTTCCCATCAGGCGCGTGCAGCTCGACGTCCCACAGCTCGCAGTCGGCGCCGGTCGTCACCGTTCCCTGGTAGGTCGCGCGCCACCAGGTGTAGCCCATGAGGTCGAGCGAATCCCTCCCCATCTCCCACTCGGGAAGACGGACCCAGAGCTGCTCTCCTGGCGATGGTGTCATCGCCCGCACATCGGTTGGTCGCTCATACCAACGTTCTACCCGGGCTTCGCCAGTAGTCCGAGCAGTTCGACGGCCGATACCAACTCCACATCCTGTGGCGGCAGCGTGTAGCCGGGCATCCCCTTGTGCGGGCCGGTGATGTGGACGAAGTTGATCTCGTCGTCGCGGATGTGCGTGATCCGGCAGAGGTCGTCTCGCTCTCGGCACCACCGGAAGACGTCGCCCACCTCGTAGTCAGCCATCCAGTTCATCGCACGAGGTCCCCCAGGCGTTCCACCGCGCTCGGACAGCCGCGCCTGGCGCAGTTGGTCTCGTTCTCTCTCGGGTAGGGCTCGGTCCAGCCGACGGGCTTGCAGCCCATGCAGACCGAGGCGTTGGGGCCAGGCCGCCTGCGAACAGGCTCCTCCTCAGTCGGCTCGTGGCTCATCCACTGGCGGCAGCAGACACACCGCATCCGGCCGCGCGGGCCGAGGCCAAGCTCATCCCATGACTTCACGGCCTCACCAGGTTCCCCAGCCGCTCCACCGCGTCGGGGCACCGACGCCGGGCGCAGAGCGGAACCGACAGCGACATGAAGTCCGGCCGAACCGGCGCGCCATCAGCTGGTCGGCAGTCTGTACAGACATTCGCGCTCGGCGGGAGTCGTCGTTGGGCTGGCGTCTTCTCGGTCGGCTTGTAGCGCATCCACCGGAGGCAGCAGCGGCACTTCATCCGAGGGTCGATCTTCTGGACACGCGCCGCGAGAAGCTCGCTGGGCGCAGCCATCAGGTCAGAACGCCGCCGAGACCAGCCTGCCAACCGGCCCAGGCGAAGTACTTCCGCACCCAGAACTCCTCTGGATCAGCGTAGTCCTCTGGCCGCCCGTAGTAGGCTCGCCACCACAACTCGAACTGGTCATTGGCCTGGAACGGCTCGCCAGCATTCACTCGATCACCTCGGTCGGAACAGCCGCCAGCCGATCCACCACAGAGATCGCGCGCACGACCGCGAGGAACCGCTCCCGATGCACCTCGGAAGGGAAGTGCTCGACCACGCCCTGGGGCACGTTCTGGCAGCAGCCCTTCTCGCCTTCCATCTCGGTACAGACCTGGCCTGCGTAGGCGCCGCAGGTCGGGCAGTCCGCAGACAGGACATCGACCAGGTTCTCGTTGGCCATGCTACTGTCCGAGCTGACCGCGCAGGCGGCGGGACCGGCCGAGCTGGAGCTGCGGCGGAGGTTCTGCGGCCTCGTCCTGACGGGTCACATCCTCGATCGCCCGCTCCAGTAGGGCTCGCGCGTAGTCCGCGCCGCGCGCGCGGATCGCCCGGTGGAGGCAGCCGACCGCCCACCCGCCGTCCTTGTCGCGGTCCAGCCGCTCCTTCCACTCCTCGTTGGCGCGGGCCTTCTCCCGCACGGCCCCGGTGGAGAAGCCTTGCCGGTAGCAGGCCAGGGGGCTCGGGCTGAACAGCACGTCCTCGACATCCTCCTTGCTCGGCCGGTGCATCTGGTCGAGTCGCTCGGCCTCGGCCGCCACCTCGGGGTGGACCGGCCGTCTCCACTCGCGGCGTCCCAGGGATGTCCGATCGTCGGGCCAGCTGACTGGCCGGGCTTCGGGCTCCCGGGCCGTCAGCTCGTATGGCATACGCGCACCGAGGTGGCTGTCGGCCAACGCGGAGTCGTACCACTCGTCGAAGGCCGCATCCACGAAGCGGTAGAAATCGTCCTCGTCGATCCGCCAGTCGTTGTCCGGGTCGCCGACCGGATAGAAAGGCACGAACCCTGCGGTCGTCATCGCTGCTCCTCCACGGTTCCCATCAGCCAGTCGATCATCTCCTGCTCCTCGGGAGACGGCGACGGGATGTCCTTCTTGGTCTTGCCGTCCTTGACGCACGCCTCGCAGATGAAGTCCGCCAGAGTCGGCAGGCCGCTCGGGTAGTCGCGGGACACCGGAGTCTTCCCGCAGACCGGACACAGCAGCTTGACGCGGTTGACGCCGCTCACCAGCCGAAGTCTCCGTTCGTGTGCGCGAGGTTGCCATCAGCCTGGTGGCCGAACGGTTTGGTGCAGGGGCGCCCGCCAGGTCCCTTCGAGGGGCAGGGCATACAGTCCAGACGCTTCTCCAGCATCTCGACGCGGGCCGCGAGCGGTCGTTCGTCCGGCGACTCCTTCTCGTCGACACCATCTACCTCGCACTTGAGGCACAGCTTCCCCCTCCTGCACGACGGAACAGCGACACCGCAGCTGGGGCAGTGGAGGAAACTGGCCACCTTGGACGGGGCGCGGAACGGCTCAGTCTGGTTGATCTCGGGGAAGCGGATCATGATCCCGCAGCCGCCGCAGAGCGCGACCCTCCCGGCGTTGCTGGCCGGTGAGTCAAAGGCCAGCCCGCACCGCTCGCACTGGACGCGCTGGATGAGCACGTGGGCGGTGACCGGCTCGTTCAGTCCGATCATCGGCGCCGGTGCCTGCGGCGGGCTCTTGATCTTCTCGATCCGATCTCGGAGATGCGCCACCGCGACTGCCTCCTCCTTCTCCTTCTCAAGCCGCGCGATCTCATCCTCGCCGACGAACATCTCATAGACCTTGGTCGCCGCCTTGAGCGCGGCGATCGGATGTCCGAACGGCGCCTCCATCTGGACCGCACCGATTGGGGAGAACCACGGACACCAGCCGCCTTTGGCCTCGGAGTTCGGGTTCTTGATGACCTTCAGATGCTCGGGCCGGTCGGCGAACACGAACTCCTCGTCAGCGCTGACCCACGTCCATCCGTACGCGGATGCCCACCTCAGCGCCTCAAGCATCCAGTCCTCTCGCTCGTAGTCGGCCATCATCGCCCCCAGATCGCTCGGATGTCGGCGCGAGCCTGCTTCTCGAACTGCTCACGTCTCGGATCTTCCTCGAACGTCAGCTGGCCCACGGTGAGCACCTGACCATCGACCGTCTCGATCTCCCAGCCGTCTTCGGCGCGGCGGATCGTCGCCTCCTTGACCCACCTGGGATCGGCGTGAGCGCAACACCGGCCAGCCTTGCACCGCCGCAGTGGGAGTCCGAGGTCCCCGTCCATCAGCTGGGCCTCAAATCGAGCGGCTTGCCGCACCTCGCGCAGTGCACGCCGCGAGACACGTACCCCACGATCGCGTTCAGGTGAGTGATCGGCATGAGGTTGGAGTCGAACGACCGGCAGCCGCAGTGCAGGCAGGCGATGATGATCTCGGGCTCGGGCGGCGGCGGCAGCCCATCCAGCGTCCCGGCGATCTCGCGCAGCAGCCGGGCCGCCTCCTGTCCCCCAACTCGATCGGTCAGCTCCTCGACGGCTTTCGGCAGACTCACAGGTTCACCTCCACGAACCCGGGCGTACCGCGCAGCTTGTTGAGCAACTGTTCGGCCTCGGCCGCGCGCTCCTCGTCGCTCATCGCCGCGACCCGCCGCTCCTCCCGCTGCTCCTCCCGGTAGATCTCGGTCTTGCGTTCGGTGATGTACCGAACGATCTCGTCGGGAACGGGAGTGAGAGGCGCGCCGCCGTAGTAGCAGTGCCCGGTGGGTATGGCCGCCTCGACGGATGCGAAGACCCGGCGCACTTCGTCGGCAATGCGCTCCTCAACCGTCATCGCGCGGCGGGCCGCCGCTCTGGCCCGCGCCGTGCCGTCCAGCAGATCCTTGAACGAGAACGCGCCGCCTTCGATACGAACACCCCACGAGAGGCTCCACCGGAGGTCGGCGGGGGCCGCGTTGCGATGCTTGCTCCTGCCCTTGCGTAGCTTGGCAACAGCCTCCTTCACCGCCTCGGGGAAACCTGTTCGCGCTCGCTCGTAGCTGATCTTGATCTTCATGCTGTCGTTCTACCCTCGTCTTCCTCGACCAGCCGGAGTAGTTCGTTCTGGGCCTCGATGTTCTTCGGGTAGACGTCAATCCAGAAGGGCGCGGGCCAGCCGGTTGGGATCGACGTGGTGTAGTCGTCATCCCCATGCAGCAGCTCGACGATCTCCGTCATGGCTTTCCTGCCGTGGAACCGCAGAGCGCCACAAGCCAGCCGCTCCCACCTCAGAGCCACGAGTCCATCATGTGGCCGCAGTGGCGGCAGTAGGTCGCATAGTGGTCGTGGGTACCAGGTATCGCCTCGTGCTTGCACCACGAGGATCTCCTCGTCGATCTTGTCGCGCTGCTTCTTCAGCTCTCGAAGGCGCGCCTGCTGATCGCGCGGCAGGTCCACCAGCGGATCCATCACGCCTCCTTTCTCAGCTCGTCGAGGGCCTCGCGCAGACCGTGCAGCATGGTCGGCTCCTTCCAGAGCGCGGCCAGCTCATCGACGGCCGAGTCCGGGTGACCGAGCACCCGCCGCAGGGCCGCCTCCTCCTTGTGGTAGGGCCGCATGTCCCGCGCGTTTCGGATGATCGACGTGGCGAGAGCCTCAACCATCTGCGCGCGCGTCCGCCGGTCGAACTCACCCTCCTGGGCAGGCTCGTCGAGCGGACCGTCCTCCAGGCCGCGCTCCCGATCGGCCTCGAGCACGAGCCGTTGCGCAACGGTCAGCTGGCTAGCCACCGGCCCTCCGCGCGGCCCGTGTCCGATGCTTCGGCTGTTCGGCACCGCCGCCCGTCTTCGGATCGTAGTAGTGCCACACGTTCCGACCGGCCCGTGCGCACCACCGCTTCGTTCGCGCGGCCTGTCCCTTCTTGAACAGGTCGCCGAGGATCCGGTGCGCCACCCTGTCCGAGACCTGGGCGCGTTGCCGCAGCATCTCCACGGTTACCCCGCCGGTGAGCCGCTCCCCTTCCAGCATGATCAGGGCCAGCTCCCTTGTGTTCTTGCTGGCCATCTACCTGATCTTCTCCCTCCACAGCGCGTACCACTCCGACCGCGTGCACTCGGCCATCTGCGAGCGCCGCTCGTGCACCTTGCCGCAGACCCGGCACCAGACCAGGCCCCGCACGCGGACCATGAGCGGCTGCTTCTCACGGCGCTTCTTCTTGGCCTCCTTCCTCTTCCGCTCCGCCGCCGCCTCCCGCTGCAACTCGCCCCTCGATCGGCTGGGCCAGTTGTCCATCAGGCTTCCGTAGCGCTTTCCGTATCGATCTCTCACGCTCGTCCTCCTTGATTTCGTCTTCGGTTGCGCAGGACCGGCAGTAGTAGCCCGGCTCGCCATCGGCGCCTGCGCCGGGGACGGCGATGCCGTCCTCGGGCAGGGTCGGTCGCCCGCACTCGTCGCAGGTAGGGTCCTCAAGATCCTCCATCAGGCTTCCGTTCCGTCTTGGACCCAATTCCACGGCGGTCCTTCGCGCCACGGCGCCGGGTCGTCCGGCGAACCGCCCAGCCGTCTCCACTCCATGTCGAGTACCTGCATCACGAACCCAGATGCGAGCGAGCTGTAGGCAGCGAGGTCCAGCGCTTCGTGAAGTCCGCGACGAACGCGCGCCACCTCGTCTTCGTCGGGATCGGCCACGCGGCCGAGCTGCTCGACGGCCGACGGAAGCAGCTTGCGGAGCATGTCCACGAGCGTCTCGCCCATCTGACTGTCTGGCGCTTCACAGAGCATGGAGAGCAGTTCGTAGTTCGGCTGCTCGCTCATGCCAGCCACGTGCCGCACGCGCGGCACTGCGGCGTGCCTTGTGGATCGCGCGGCAGCTTCCACCACCCGGGAACGATCTTGGCCTTCTGCGTCGGCTCGTGGTCCCAGTTGTCGAGGCGATGCTGGGCATCGCTGATGATCTTCGCGTAGATCTCGCAGTGCTCGTCGTGCGCCATGAAGCGCAGCTTGCTCAGGCGATCGTGCAGCTCCCGCGCCTGCTCCTTCTTGTGCGTGTCCAGCTGCTCCAGCAGCCAGACGCACAGGTCGGCGTGGTCCGGCCAGGTGTCGGTTGCGCCGGTCGCCTCCTGCCAGCGCTTGATCGCGCGCATGTCCGCGTCCCATCGGAGGTCAGCGCTGGCCTGGAACTCCTCGATCTCCTGGCGGAGTCGCTTGATCTCCTTCCGCTGGTCCTCGCACAGGTCACGGAGAAGGTCGGACGCGTCGCTCGGCCTGTCGGTCACACGGGCTCCTGGTTCAGGTAGATGATCTCGCGCGCGAACGCGCGAATCTGCGTGCCGCTCTTCGTGGTCAGGATCAGCATCTCGTCGCTGTGCTCGATCTCGAAGTCGCCCGGCTCGTCGAAGGCGTCTTCGAGGCCGTGTAGGAACTCACACTGACCGTAGCCCTCCAGGCAGAGGTCGGTGTAGATCGGCTTCAGCGCCTTCTCCCGGACCGACCGCTTACTGCCCATCACTCGCTCCTCCCCAGTCGTCGGCGGTGATCTCGGCCGCCGTGGGCGGCGTCGGCTTGGGCTTCGGCACCGCGAGCCAGGTGTGCTCGTGATCGGGAACGTAGGTCACCGAATTCACCGAACCACCGTTGCCGCTGACGACGAGCCAGCCGTGGGGAGTAGGAGTCCGGCGAACCGGATGCATCTGCATCGTGTCTACCGGCACCGACTCCCAGAGCGCATTGATCTTCTCGGCGGGCGTGCCCTTGGCGGGTCCGCTCGTGGGCGGACAGCCTTGCAGCACGAGCCCGAAGAAGGCGCCGATCACGAGCCCTGACAACCAGAAACCAGGCTTCTCACCCCAGATTCTCATTGTTGCCTCCTGCGGTAGTTCTACCCCGGGTCGGCGACACTCCCGGGTAGAACGTAGGCATGACACACACCGTGATCGTCTTTGTCGTCGTCTTTTCGTCGCTCGTACTCCTGGCCGCGCCGGACACCCGGACCTACCCGAACATCTACTACCCGGTGCCCGAGGACAACTGCACCCAGGAGCGCGACTGCACCTGCGGCGGCTGCCCTCCCTACCAGCCCGAGACCGGGGGATGTGATAAGCGCGGCGGCTGACTGCACTTACAGAATACCTGTGAGAACCGACGCTTGAGTTGTTGAGAGGGGTGAAAGGAGAACCCCATGAGCAAGCTGAGGTCGAACGCGAGTCTGAAGGCCGTCGCCGAGCACGCCGCGCTGAAGGCGCGCCGCGCGCACCGTCGCCTCCGAATGGAGTGGCAGCGGATCGCCGATGCCAAGGTCTACGGCCACTACAACACCACCAACGACGACTCCACCCGTCTCTACCGCGAGTGGAAGACCTTGGAGGAGATCGCTCTCCACGTCGCCCGCCACGCTGGCGTCGAGGTCAAGACCGAGAACACCAGTCCCCTGCCGCACCCCGCAGGGGTGTAGCGTAAACCGCTCGGTCAGCGCTACTTACAATAACTCTGTGAGAACCGAGAACGAGATTGTTGAGAGGAGCAGAAGGAGCAACGCACAGATGAACGAGACCACGAAGCACGACAAGACGAGCGGCGCCTACAAGGCAGTCATGAAGGCCGCGCGCCACCTGAGCGCGCACCGGACCGCCTGGGCCGCGAACTCGATCACGTCGGGCATCGACTGGCGCGGCTGCGCCAAGGGCTACATCGTCCTGTCGCTGCTCAACGGCCGCCACAACCGCTTCACCAAGACGGGTGAGCCGGTCGAGCGACTGACCTACGCGTTCGAGACCTTCCCCAACTCCAAGGGCGAGATCGCCCTGACCGAGCAGAGCCGCGAGCGCGCCGAGCGCGAGCTGGCCGCGAAGCGCGCGAAGCTGGCCGACCTGGAGAAGAAGAACGACGCCTACAAGGCCAAGCACAACCGGACCAACTACGCCTTCGAGAACCGGATCCCCGGCGTCCGTCGCCGCGTCCACCGGCTCGAAGACGCCTTGGCCAAGCTGGACAACGGCGCCTGATCATGGGCACACGCATGACCTACGAAGACGCGATCATCCTGGCCGTCAAGGCGCACCACGGGCAGACACGGTGGGGCGGCGAGCCCTACGTGCTGCACCCGCTCCGAGTTGCGAACCGACTGGGCGTGCTGTACGCCGACGAGACGCTCAAGAAGGCCGCCGTCCTTCACGACGTACTGGAGGACACCGAGACGACCTACCGGGAGCTGCTGGAGTGGTTCGGTATCGAGGTCGCCGACACGGTCCAGCTCGTCTCGCGGCCGGACGACCGCACGTACATGGAGTTCATCGGAGACATCGTCGCGAGCGACAGCTGGCGAGCGATCCGGCTGAAGCTGGCCGACATCGAGGACAACCTCTCGGACCTTCCCGAGGACCACGGGCTGCGGAAGCGCTACGAGCGCGCGAGGTCGGCGCTGACCGCCGCGCTGGAGGGAATGGGGTGATCCGCGCTGGAGGAAACGGACTGCTCCCAATCGGCTCTCGCGTCGTCCTGGCCCCGGAAGGAGTGCGCGGTACCGTCGTCGATCACCTCGACTATGGCGTCGACTACTGTCGCTACAACCTGATCAAGTTCGACGGCCGCAACGAGCCCGTACGGTGGGTAGAGAACAACCCGTCGATCGTCCAGTTGTCGGCGATCGACGCGCTGGCCGAGTTGGGTGAACGCTCTGCGCGCCCGAGGAGATGAGCTGATGTGCGTCCGACACGTGAAGATCACCGAGCACTTCTTGCAGAAGGCGCAGGAGCGACTCGAAGAAGCCGACATCGCCCGCCTCTGGCGCGTGATGTCTGACGGTCGTCTCTTCAAGCTGGCCGAGAGGCTGCGGCCAGGAGAGAAGGGCGCTGTTGGGATCGGCTCCGGCTACGTCGTCTTCTGCGAGGATAAGGACGACGACGGGCTTCTTGCATTGCTCACGCTTCTTGGGCGTGGCTCCAGTGAGAGCATCCGGCGGCGGCAGGACACGCGGTTGCTGCGTCTGCCGACAGCCGAAACCGAAATGCCGAAGCGCGGCCACGGTCACGAGCTGATGGACGGCCTGGCCGTCTACGAGTGGGGCAACGGCGTGGTCATCGAGGCAGGAGAGACGGCCGATTGGCGACTCGAGCTGACGGCCGAGGAGGCGAGGAATCTGGCCGATGACCTGCGGAGCCTGACCGGCGACCCGTGAGGTACCACGAGGGCGACGTCGTGATCATCGCGAGCACCGGCTTCAACTCGGTGCTCAACGGTCACCTGGCTGAGATCGCGGGCTCCATCGTCAACGAACAGGGCCATCGCTTCTGCTCGATCTACCTGCTCGCGCTGGGGAACCGCTCGAAGCCCTACCTGATGGCCGAGAGCGAGCTGCGGCCAGCGTCGGCGATCGACCGGCTAGCTCAGTTGGATCCTGGGTAGAACGTCAGCATGAGCGAGTTGTTCCCCGGAATGCAGGTCCACATGGCGGACGGCGTAGTACACGTGCGCGACACGTTCCTGTGGGTCGACGAAGGCTGGTACGTCGAGGTCGACTGGGCCGCGATCCCGATCCTGCTGAAGGTCGTCAACGACCCGGCCTGGGACGTTGCCCAGCGCTACATGCTGTCGCAGCCGTGGGTTGATCGAGACAAGGAGGAGATGCTCTCCATCACCGAGGCGCTCCGGGGCACGCCCGAGGGCTACGGCGTCCGGTTCCTTACTGGATCGGGAGGGCTGATCCTCCTCGCCGGTACGCTGTCGAGCGCGGCCGAGGAGCACGGTGTTGACAGAAAGACCGGCGACGGGCTCATCGAGTGGTTCGAGTGCCTGGCCGATGGAGATCGCCTGGCGTTTGGTTCCTGGTCGATGTTCTGGAACCGAGTCACCATGTCAGCAGGAGCCGCAATGGAAGCCAGCGCCTCCAGGGAGCACCACAGCCGGATCACGCGGGCCGCGTCCACCTACCGCCGACCCGGGGAGAAGCTCAGGCGCAACGATCCGTGCCCATGCCGGAGCGGGAAGAAGTACAAGCGGTGCTGCGGCCGGAGAATCGCATGACCCCCGAGGAGATGCAGCTCCACGAATCGATGCGGCGCGAGCTGGAAAAGCTGAGGGCCGAGAGCGACCGGCTCGCCCACGGCTCCTGGTGGTATCGGCTCATTCACAGCTGGGCATACTGGCGTCGCCGGGAGAGATTCGACCGCAGGCTCAACGCGATGTTCGCCGCAACCGTCCGAGGACTAGAGCATGTGGCCGGGGACACCGACGGAGAGTACGACCGGCACACTAGAGACCAGGCTGCCGCCATGCTCGCCGAAGCCGATCGGCTCACCGCCAGGAAGAAGGCTCTGGAAGAGGTCCGGCTGGGCCTACGGAGCATCGAGGATCTGTGAGGTACGGCGCGCCAGACAACAGGCAGGCGCGCAAGCGGGCTCAGGCACGACGAGCAATCGACGCGGTGACCGGCGGCAAGTGCGAGCGGATGTTCGCGTGCGCGCGACGTGTGCTCGACGAGGCCGAGAGCAAGAACAGTCCGGCCTGCGAGCTGTCGTTCTTCGTGCTTCAGCTGGCCGAGGAGGACGAGTGCCCAAGTACTTCCTGACCGCGCGATCGGAAGAGATCACCGTCGAGCCGCTCGTCATGCCCAAGATCGGCTTCGAGAAGGGCGAGTTGGTGGAGGTCGTCTCGCTCGATCTGCGGCGCGGGCGTGTGGTCGCCGTCGATCGAGGCACCAAGCTACACCCGCCGGTCTACCGCATCTTCTTGGAGAACCACCAACCGGAGGATGGTCAGTGGTTCATGGAGCACGAGCTACGACCTGGCGGCGCGATCGAGCGTCTCGCCGAGCTGGGTAGAACGACACCATGACAACGCGATCGAGGAGGAAGCGGAAGCGGAAGAAGATCAAGACGGCCGCCGAGCGAGAGAAAGAGATCGAGGATCTCTACTCGAAGCGCGCCGTTCGTAAAGGCGACCTCTACTGCGCGCCGTGGTGCGGTACGAAGTGCACCTGGAAGGCTTACCAGGTGGCGAGGCGCCGTGCGCACGCACTGGCCAAGCACATGGGCAAGGGCTGGACCGCCGAGGTGCACGAGAACATGGGCTGGCACTACACGGTCTGGTCGCCGTGCCGCAGGATCAAGCTCAAGGAGCACTGGCGACACGGCACGTACAACTGTCGGACCGGCGAAACCACGCTGAAGGGATCGGCGATCGATCAGCTGGCCGCGATCCTGCCCGATCACTACACCGCGTTCCTGGGAAGCCCGGACTCGTCTGGCGGCAGATGGGCCGAGCACGGAGACACGCCCGAAGAAGCGATCCGCGCCGTGGTTGCGGTCGCCGAGACCAAGCTGGCGGAGATCGGCGCGCTCATCACCGGACTGGAGGAGTGGTCGTGACCCACCGAGAGCTGGGGGCCGCCAACGAGTGAGGCCATCGTGCTGACTCACATGGTCGCGAAGAACGAGATCAAGCCGGGCGATGTCCTGCGCGTGTCTGCCAGCTCGGACGTTCCCGATGCGTGGGCCGGGGTCCTGGCCAAGGTGGTCGAGCAGACGACGACGGAGGTCGAGAACGACACGCTGATCCTCGAGTCGGCCTGTGGTGCCCGGTTCCCGTTTGCACCCGAGGAAACCGCCCGGCTGGAGGTCGTGGATCACCTCGCCTGGATCGGCTGGAAGCAGACCATCGCAGACCTGCGGGCCGAGGCCGAAGCGTTCAGACAGGCGCGCGACCGCGAGAACGAGTGGATCCAGGCAGGCGAGATCGTCCGTATCGCCGACGAGGGCTTCGTAGAAGGCGTGGACCGCTGCTTCCAGCTCACGCAGCGACTCAGCGAGCCGATCACGCCACGCGAGGCGGCAGATCAATCGCTCGCCGCATGGAGAAAACGCGTGCGGTGGGCGAAGGCCCGCGTCCTGGTACCGCCGAAGCAGGAGCGTCACAAGTTCGTCGTCTTCGTGCTGGAGGACGACAACCCGGAGGTCGACGAGGACGCCGCGTGGACTCACACTCGGTGCGAGGTCGACTGGTACGAGGTTGTCCGCATTCGGGAGACCGAGGGAGAGCCGTGAGCCACACGTTCCGAACTGAGGTGGAGCATGACGGCCTGGCGAAGACCAAGTACGTGTTCAGCTGCGATTCCGGCATCGAGGGCGGCGAGGTTGAGATCGTCCAGCTGATGCAAGGCGAGCCCGAGGACCGCAACGGTCTCAAGACCGTCACCTGGTCGGCGGAAGCCAAGTTCGTGCTCCCGAAGTCGGAGCTGGTCGCGTTCGTCTCCCACCTCGTGCGAAGCGAGAAGATCGAGCGTAACGAAACCGCGTCCGTGCTGGAGGTATTGGGCCTGTGAACAACAACGAGTTCGCTGACATCATCGGTAGCCCGCACCCCGCGCCGGGCGAGGGCTACATCGTCTCCTGCACGTACGGCGATGGCATCTCGCAGATGTGGATCGATCGGATCTGCATCGAACGCGGAATGCAGGAGACTCGTTACACGCCCGACCGGAGACGAGCTAGACACTTCGAGAAGGTGTGGGCCGAGAGGCTCCGCGATGGGCTGTTCCAACCAGACGCACGAATCGAGCGCGCATCATGATCGATCCCGAGTTCGGCGTGATCACCGACTTCCAAGCGTGGCTGAACCGCGTGCTGGAGCAGAAACCCGTACCCGAGATCCGACTGGCGCTCGACGGTAAGGAGTTCATCCTCAAGAACGTCACGGCCGACATCGAGCCGGGCGACTCCGAGGGCGTCGACATCGTGTCGCTGTCGTTCGACGTTCCGCGCAACACTCCGCGCGATCCCCTGGAGAACTTCAAGATCGTGGACCCGAACCACCTGAGCCACGACCCGACCAAGACCCCCGGTACCAAGTTCATCGACTACACGGGCGAAATGGACGACGGATACTAGCGTGAGCCGACCGAAGAAACCGAAGAAGACCCACTGGACCTGCATGGCGCACGTGCGCGGCACGGCGAAGCCCGGCTGCCACAAGAAGGCGAAGGGCGGTCCATTCGAGCTGCCGAAGGGATGGAAGGTCGCGAGCGGCGCAGGCGCGCGGCGGCTGCTCGCCAAGTGCCCGGTCTGCGGGTGAGATTCACCGAGCCCATCTACCCGTTCCTGTTCAAGATCGGCGAGGTCGTCTGGTGGCGCGGAGACACTATCACACCCGCCTGGCGCGTGCGCATCACCCGGCAGTTCATAGACCAGGAGTTCGGCGACCCGATGTACGAGTTCACGGTGCTCGATGGCCCCGAGCCGGACACCACCGCCGACACGTGGCAGATGTTCCTCCGGCCGCTCGATGTGGTCGATCGCCTGGCGAACATTGCCGATCAGCTGGACATCCGCACGGAACCAAGACAGGGTGTGGTTCGGGGAAGGTGGTAGAGAGCCATGAGGGATGAGAGCCCTGATCTCCTCCGCCGCGTTCGTTCTGTGCGTCGGCTTGTTCGCTGCCGGATGTAGCGATTCCGATGGAGACAAGACGACAACAACCAGCTCCACGCCTACTCGAGCCGTCGAGTTCGCGACGATCTCCCCGCCAGATGGGACGGTCGGTCAGGCTTACAGCTACCGCCTGACTGCGCAGTACGGCGTTCAGCCGTACACGTTCTCGGACGACGGAGGGCTTTCGGCCACCGGCCTGGCGACATCACCGGACGGCGTGGTGAGCGGAACACCGACACTGGCGGGCAACTTCCGAGTCCAGTTCGAGGTCCGCTCGGCAGATGGAAGCTCGACGGCCGGTCACGTGACGGCCATTACCGTCAGTCCATAGCCGAGTCAGCGCTGACCCGGGGTAGAGCGCTGACCCGGGGTAGAACGTCACCATGATCCGCCCCGGGCTACGAGTGATCGATCGCGACCACGGCTGGGAGGGCGAGGTCGTCAAGTGGGTGTGCGACAGCATCCACGGCGAGTGCCCCGAGGGTCACGATCCTGATGGGATCGGCGAGTGCCTCTTGTGGGTCGTCGATTTCCAACTCGGCCCGCGATTCGGCAACTCGAGGGCCACCTACCACCGCTGGACTCACGAGCTGATCCAGGCCGACGCCATCTCGCGGCTGGCGGCGCTGACGTGAAGGTCCGCCGCGCGATCGAGATGAGCGAGAGCGGCCTGGCGAAGCGACCGGCCGCGATCAACAACGAGCCAGCGTACGCCGAAAGAATGACCGGCTTCGAGGAAGACATCTACGTCTGCGACGTGGCCTATGAGTGGATGCAGATGTCGCGAGCGGACGAATACGACGACTGGGAGCCCTACACCGACAACGCGATCACCCGTCTATCCGTCCTGGGCGATCGGCTGCTGCGCGAGGAGGGCAAAGGCGAGTGAGCACCAAGATCTACGAAGGCAAGCGCTTTCCGAAGGCCAAGTTGGCGGCGTTCATTCGAGACGTCCGTCACGCTCAGTGGCAGATCATCCGGGACCGGGCGCGCCTGATCGCATCTCAGCTCAAGGCCGAGAGGGTCGAGGTCGATACCTGGAGCCACCGCGTGATGGCGACGATGGATATGTTCCGCGAGATCGCCAAGGAGTCGTTCCGGCGACCGTGGTTCGACCTGGAGTGCGGCTGGAAGATCTGGATCCCCGAGAAGGGTCGCTTCACCTTCGCTTCCCCCTGGGGCGAGCACGAGCTGCGCGGCAACCTGGTAATGCCGGACTACGTCGAGGACTACCCGTACTGGGACAACACCGACCCGCCCGAGGGGATGCGCGACGGCGCGGGTTACCGGCGATGGCGCAGGCGCGCGAAGGACTGGAAGTGCGCCACCGAGCCGAGCCGAGACCAGGACTACGTGCTCCTGGTCGTTTTCGAGGCCAAAGGAATCAAGATCGCCTCCCTGCACGTGGAGCTGGACGAGTTGGGACCCCTGAGCGCGATCGATCAGCTGGCCGCCGTCGTCCGGTGAACTTCCTCACGGTCGGCTCCCGGGTGATCTTCTCGCCACCGTTCCCACGCTGCCGATACACGTGGGGGACGGTCGTAGACCTGAACTTGGGAATCCACACCCAACACCAGCGGGACCAGGGCGTCTGGCACACCAAGGTCTACATGATTGCGCCGCCGGACTGCTACCTGGTGAAGCTGCCAAGCGGCCTAGTCATCTCGGTCCGGCGCGACCGCTGCAAGATCCCTGATGCTGTGACACAACTCGGCTGGATGGGCGCCAGTCCCGGGTAGAACATCGGTATGGAGAAGCCCGCGCCCGAGATGATCGCCGAGATCCAGGCCGACGTGGCGCGCGCCACCAAGCACGCGGCCCGTAAAGGATTCCCGTGCCTGGGATCGTCGTGGGAGATCGAGACCCCGAAGGGCGCGGGCCTGATCTTCAAGTGGCTCATCTCCACGTGTCCCGAGGCCGTCGAGGAGGGTATCCGGCTCTCCCGGAAGCGGAACGGCGTCCACCCGGACGACGAGGACATCGCCAAGCTGCTCCTGCGCGTGTTCGGCGCGGCCGATCACATCGAGGGATCGGTCATCAACGCCAGCGTCACCGAGGTGCTCACGCTCATCGAGATCGCCGTCTGGGCGGTCTACCAGATGGACGTGAACGAAGAGTCGGAGGAGACCCCCGAGGGCCTGACCGACCTGACCGAGCTGCTCAACGATCGGTTCTCGCCGCTGCCCGGGGGCGTGTGGTCGTGGTTCGCGGACAACTGGCTGGAGCGGCTGCTCACCACCGGCTTGGGCATCAAGGAGGCCATGACGTCCGATGGCCACCTGCACCGCTACTTCAAGCACGCCGGAACCTACCGCCGACCGAGGAAGAAGACAGGCCGCAACGCACCGTGCGGTTGTGGCTCCGGGAAGAAGTGGAAGCGCTGCTGCGGGAGACGAGATGGCTGACTGGGAGAGCGCGCTCGAGATCGCCGATGAGATCCTCGACATGATCGACAACGAGCTGCCCGAGAAGGCCGAGGAGTTCGCCGGGTCGGTCGAGGAGAAAGTGCGGGACATCCGCGCCTGGATCGAGGACCGGCGGCACGTGACCGAAGCCCAGTACGAGGCGCTGGAGAACATGAAACGCGGGTGCGAGAAGTGGCTGGACTGATGCCCGTACCAGTGACCAGAGAACAGCCGTGCGACGAAGTCGTCGAGGTCTGCGTGATCTGCGGCAAGCACACCTGCTACTGGTGGGGTAACAGCTGTAGCCCTCTCTGCAAGACGTGCGCGGGATCGGTCACCCACGAGCGAATGGTATCCGTTTCCAAGAAGCTGCGACTGGGACCGATCCCAGAGGAGTAAGAAGTGGCCGGTTCGGACCTGACGCAAGAGCAAAAGCTGATGCTCCTGCGCTACTACTACCACTGGTTCAGCGTCGGCGTGACCGATACCCAAGAGGGCCGCGAGCTGGTCATCTCCCTGTCGCGTCTCGGTCTCATCTCGGCCGGTCACTGCACCGAGAGGGGCCGAAAGGAGATCGCCAGTTGGGGAGATGACAGGGAGATCTTCTCCGCCTACGCGGACTACGCGAATCGGATCTACGCCGAGGAGCAGGCGAAGAGATCGACCGCTCCAAGTGGGATGGACTGATGGACGAGGTTATCGCCTGGTTCGATGAGAAGAGCACGGTCTGGTGCAAGGACCACGAGCCGAAGCAGGCTGAGGTGGAGGGGGAACTCACCACCGTCCTACGCACCGATCACTGGGCCGGTGACGTCGGCTGCTGCTGTGTCTGCGGGATGTGGATCGGCGACCTGCACTACAAGGCGAACGCGTGAGCGAGCTGAAGCCTTACCGACACGATCGCTCCTGCCCCAAGTGCGGCCAGCGCGACATCCACGTGGTGTGGGTCAAGGCACAGCCGTTCTTGAAGAAGAGGCTGAAGAGCGGGCTGTCAGTACCGGCGACGATCGGCAATCGCCTGATGGAAGGCAGGCTCTCCGCCGAGGAGCACATGCACCGCTCCTGTCGGACCTGCCAGTACGAGTGGGCCGAGGCCCCGCTCGACTCGTGCTCGGCGATCGATCGGCTGGCGAGTGTCGGAGAGAGCACGTGAGCGGCATCGATGTCACCTTCACGTGCGAACTGTGCGGAACGAAGATGAAGGCCGAGGCTGCGATCCACAAGCAGGCGCGGGACGCCAAGGACTACTTCCGGGGCGACCTGCCGCCCGGCTGGGTAGCACACAACGCCTCCCACGTCTCGACGGTGCTGGAGATGGGCGGCATGTTCCGAAAGGGACCGAAGAAGCGCGTGCTCATCTTCTGCTCGATCCAGCACAGGAGCACGTGGGAGAGCCTCGACAACACTGCTCGCGCGTACGCGGGAGAGGTCTACCGAGACAAGATGCGGGAGCAGATCCTCGACCACAAGGGCGCCGTCGTCGGACTGGCCGAGGTCGCGAACGACATTGAACCAGGGATCGATCCGAGTGAGTTCCCCTTCTGAGGCCGAGTTCCCCTTCCAAGTGAGTTCCCCTTCTGAGGCCGAGATCTACACACGGCCCGCGCCGAACGAGCCGGACGTCATCGGCTGGCTCCACATCAAGGACTCGATCTACGACTTCAGGGGCAGACCGGCGGGTACAGCGTCGCGCGGCTGCATCCACTTCCGCAACGTGGACGAGATCAAGCGGGCCATCCGCGCGCTAGAGAACCTGATCCCGGCCGTCGATCGACTGGGAGACATCTCGTGCTGACACACATTAGGCTCGAGATTCGATTCTGGAGCGAGCTGCTCCTACTCTCCATCGTCCTCGGACTCTGCATGAAAGCCGCACCGGACATCCCAATCATCTTCTGGGGAATCACCGCAATGGTCGGCGTCGTGCTCGTCTGCGTTTGTCGAGAGAGTTCGGCATGAGGGACATCGACCGACAGGTACGACGGGCCGCCGCACGACTGTGCTTCCATCTCGATCGATCCGAGAACGTGTGGGATGTCGAGATCGACCCGTCAGCGTCGGCGATGCTCCAGGCGCTCCTGCGCAACGCCGAGGACGAGACAAGACAGGCTGTACGAGAGAAGCTCCACCAGTTCACCGAATTCGACATCGACGAGTCTGACGTGTGGGAGCATCTGGACGCGCTCTGCAACGTGCACGACACGGTAGCCAGCAGACCAATGAGCACTACCCACTTCGCCGTAGTGGCCCACGCTGTTCAGGCGGCGTTCGGTACGGGAGCCGAATGCGAACGGCGTGTGAACGCTATCGCACCCAACGAGGACCACAAGTGGTCCTTCACTGAGTGGTGGACTAGGGTATGCGCGACGGCCGCCGCCCTGAATCAGGGCGACGTGACCGATGGGCACTTCGACATAGTCAGGAAGTCAGCTGGAACCTACCGGAACTTCTACTCCAAGCAGGGCCGCAACGAGCGCTGCGCCTGTGGTTCTGGGAAGAAGCACAAACGATGCTGCGGAAGGCCGAAGTGACGCTGGACGAGGCGCTAGCCGAGAGCAGGATCGGCCTGGTCATCCGACGCACCAAGGCTTACGGGACGTGGAACTACTACTTCGTTCGCGGCTCGTGGGAGACCGCGCGCCATGCCGTGCGCTGGTGCCGGACTCGTTCGGCGGTCGGGCATGACGCGCTGTTCTCCACGACTCGCGAGGAGGCCGAGTTCGGCAACTGGAAGAACTGGGAGCCGGTCGAGCCGAAGAACGTGATCGACAAGCTGGGGGAGCTGGCATGATCAAGGTCATCTACCTCGACACGCCGCCGGACCAACGCACGAGCGGGCCGGGCTCCCGGTCGGCACACAGGATCGCCGAGTGCGATCGGTTCGACCCGATGAAGCTCGGCCAGCGGGCACAGAAGAAGCGAGGGAAGAAGATCAAGCGCAACCGGAAGTGGTCGGCGCTGGCCGCCTGTTCGCGAACATCCAGCAGGCAGCGTTACGAGGCCACCGCCTACTGGACGCAGCTCGCAGTCGCGGTCGCCGACCCACACGGAACCACGGTCGTCTGGCACAGCTGGACCTACTTGAACAACAAGCCCACCAGCGCGGGTATCGCCCGGATCGTACTCCCCCACGTCGCGATCAACGTGAAGCGCCGGTCCGAGGAGCCGAGATTCGATGTCGGCGCCGACCTGTGGGATGGCAGGATCAGGCGACCCAAGCGACGGGAGGCCGCCTGGGAAGCGCTCCGAGCCGCCTTCGCGGCGTCACTTAGCGCCGTCGATCGGCTCGGCGCGCTCGTCTGGGAAGAAGTGGGGGATGTGTCGGTAGATTGAGGTAGAAACGCGGTCGGAGGTAACCATGCCCGACCGCGACCCTCGTGTGACCCCGCAGCTCCTCGATGTCGTGCGGGTGGGCAAGAACGAGCGCTGCGTCGAGTACGTGACGGCCCTGGGAACGGTCGTCTACTCGGTTCAAAACGGTCGGCACGAGCGCAAGTGCTCCCTGGCAACGTGGCGACGATGGGCCAAGGGCGGCAAGGTCGAGCGCGTCGGCAAGCCGCTCGATCACTCGACAAAGTGCCTCGTGAAACTCGACGAAGGGAATCGCCGCGAGATCAACGCGCTCCGCAACCAACTGGGCACTATCGGCGGACGAATGGCCGACGAGGACGAGATCGCCACCGGCCTCGTATCCTTGTGCCTGGCGCTTCTTGAGTATCACGCGACCGTCGACCCGCCAAAGATCGGGCTACCAGAGCTGAGAGAGACCATCGCCACTAACCGGAAGTGAGCGATGGGCACCCCCACACCACCGCGTACTACAACCCTCACTCAGCGCCACTGTGTGATCCTGCTCCACCTCGACCGCGAGACGTACCAGATCGCTAAGGACTGGAACCCGAAGATCGTTGGCAAGAACCACGAGCTGAATGTCGTGAACCCCGTATGGGCCGTGCACCGCGCGCTCGCGTTCGGCGCCAAGAACATGAACGGGTGGGCAGTGAAGCTCTCGCCCGACCACGTGAACATGGTCAGCTTCGACCTGCCGCGCTTCAAGCGGCTGCGCGAGCTGTGCAAGCGAGCGGAGAGCTGGGCGCGACGCCGAGGAGACAAGCGGCTGGCGAATCAGTTTCGTCACCGCGTCGATGCCCTGTCCGAGTCAGCTGGCGTGACCGCGATCGACCGACTCGCCAACGTAGCCAGGAGGATGGAGGTGAAGGACAGGTAGAACAAGGGCATGGCCTACGAAGAGCCAAGCGACGATGTCAAAGCGCTGATCCGTAACGCGGCTCGCCACGGCTTCCACTGCGACACGAAGAGCTTCTATGTCGAGATCGACCGGCTCGCGGCCGAGGTTCTGGAGACCATACTAGAGCTGCACCCGACCGCGATCGAGTCGGCCGTGCGTGAGATCGACGACGTCTGCGGTGACCCGGACCGGCACCGCCGCATAGAGGGTCACTTCACGCAGCCCGTCAAGCGGACTCCGCCATCGCTCGACAGCACGCGCGCGCTCGCCGCCGCGCTCGTGGTGGTCAAGGATGGCGAGCAGCCGAACACGATGGTGGAGACCGACGCACCGGCGATGATCGCGCTCGACCTGGCCCTCGCGCGCGCGCTTCACGCTCACGAGGACAAGAACGTCGTCGAGACCATCAACGAGCTGTCACCGACCGAGGGCCACTCCGAGTCGTTCCGGTCGTTCCACGCTCGGCTCTCGCTCACCTCGCTCGGCTGGCAGCAGGCGATGGCATCGGAGGGGCACGCCGAGAGGTTCTTCCGCACGGTTCGCACCTTCCGGCGCGGCTTCAACAAGATCGGCCGCAACGACCCCTGCTGGTGCGGCAGCGGCAAGAAGCACAAGCGCTGCTGCGGTAGGCGCTAAGAAGAAAATTCCGGCCGAGCCGTAAGACTTCCTCACGCCGATTCGTTACTGGGTATGAGGCAAGAGATCCGGGCGGACGAGGCAGACAGGGCGAGGGAGCCTCTAAGGCTTTCTCGCCCCGCTTCGTTACTGGATAGAGCCGAAAGATCCGGCCGACTTCTTCCGTAACCCAACATGAGAAACCACGAGCACTGGACCGAGCAGGTCCGGTGGGCCGCCGAGATCGCGCGCGCCGCGCTCGGTCTCTACAAGCTCGGCCACATCGGGCTCGACATCCAGTTCTTCGACCCTGACCCGGACGCGTGGGATGTGATGGGAAGCGCACAGCTGGACGTGCGCGTGATCCCGTGCGTCCACTGGATCGGCCGGATCAAGCTCTACCGCTACTGGTGGAACCAGCTGAGTCTCGACGAGCGCTACCACCTGGTCGTTCACGAGGTCGCGCACCTGATCGCCGACGCTCACGCGAAGATGAACGGTCGTGGGCCGGTCCAACACGGGCCGACGTGGCGAGCAGTCATGCGCCAGCTCGGCGAAAACCCCGACCGCGAGCTGGTCGGCAAGCTCGTACGAGAGCGAGGTCACGCGTGAGGCGGGGTCCCTACAGGAACCGAGACCCACCACGCTCGGCTTCCCCCCAACCAGCCCCGATGAGGGCCGGACCCTACCGGAATCGAGACCCACCAACCCCTGGCCTCACGGCCACTTAGGAAAAGGTCGTGAGAACAGGAGTCGGTGTTGTTGAGAGAGACGGAAGGAGACAACCATGACCCGCAACGAACTGATCAACCTGCTCAAGACAATGCCCGCCGACGCCACGATCCACTTCGGACACGACGCGCGGGACTACTGCCACACCACGATCGCGCCCGAGGTGCGCAGCGTGTCGGTGGAGCAGGTCGGCCGGTCCGACTACTTCGGCTGCGATGTCGTGGTCGAGGAAGAGGTCAGGGAGGACGACTTCGAGAGCACGCGCAGCGTTGTGGTGCTGCGCTAGGAAGGGAACCCATGAGCCAGTTCGATCTGAACCAAATCGTCAACGACAAGATCACCGATGACGGAATCCAGCCGATCACGGTCGGCGCGGTGATCTGCGCCCAGGCCCGCGAGCAGTTCCGCTCGCTGCTGAGGGCCGCCGCGCCCGAGCGATACGAGGAGTACCGCTCGGTCAAGTACCCGTCCGGCTCCAAGGAGTCGGCCACGCCGGAGACGCGGCTCGCCGCGACCCGGTTTCTCTTCGACGCCGCGCGCGACCTGCTCGCTCCCCACTACGTCTCGACGGCGGAGTAGCGTGACCGACTACACCCTGACCGCCGACTGGTGGGCCGAAGATGGAGACCCGGCCCTCGACCCGCCCTATTGGTCTGCGGGCCTGGTGCTGCGCGGCACGGGCGAAGTGGGCGACGGTCTTATCGAGGTCCGAGACCCCGACTGCCCGAGCGCGACCGGGTGGCTCCCGGGCCTCATTCTGAGAGAGAACACCGCCATCGACCTGATGGCAGACCTGGCGAGGAGGCAGAAGTGAACATCCTGGGAATCAACGACTTGCGCGAGCTGGACCTGCGAGACGCCTTGTCCCGCAACGACCTGGCCCTGATCGGTCGGCCCTTCCGGCTCGATAGGAGCCCGCCCCCGGACCCCCGGAGGTTCGACAAGCTCCTCTCGGCCCCGGAGACGGCCGGTTTGATCGAGCGAGGTCTCGTTACCCATCCGGCCGACGATCGTTCGCCTGAGACGCTCTCCGGCGGCCTGACGGCCCTTCCCGTGGTCGACCCGGGCCTCCTGGCAGCCTGGAGGGAGGTCGAGGAGGAGTTCCGCGAGGATCGGCGCACCGAGTACGACCGGCTCGAGGAGGGCTTCGAGCTGCTCACCCTTTCTCTCTACGAGATGGACAGATAGCCAGGCGGGGTAGAACGATAGTGATGAAGAACCGCGAGCTGGACATTCGACTCACCATGCTCCTGGTCGCGCCCGAGGTCTGGGCCATGCCGACCGAGCCGGGAGTCGATCAGCTCACGTGGGGGCTCTTCTGGGACTCGGTCCAAATCACTCCCGCGTGCATCGGCCACCACGTGGCCGCGCACAAGCAGCAGGCCGCGAACATCGTCGGCCGCGCGTCCGACCCCGGCGAGTTCTCGCAGGCCCAGGCGCGCTGCAACGAGATACGCCGCGTGGCCAAGCAGTGGATGGAGAGCGGCCAGACCGAATTCGAGTGGCTGACCAACAGTTTGATCCGGCTGATCGCGAGCCAGCGATGAAGCTCGCGCTCGCGACAGGCGTCCGTGTTCGCACGACCCGGGGTCTCGCGCGCGCAGGAACGATCAAGTGCATCCGCTCGTGGGACAAGGACAAGCGGCCCCGCTCCCTCGACATTGCCTGGGACGACGACCTGATGGAGGTCTGCACGTTCGTGGACGTGCGCGCGGTCGAGGCGCTCGACGCGGTCGATCAGCTGGGTAGTCTGGTGGCCGCGTGATCGAGCCGGAACCAGGACTGCTGCTCGTGGGAACCGGCCGCAGACTCGTCCAACTGACGCGCCCGGCTACGGTCGAGGAGTGCTTCGGCCAGTACCACGGCGGGAGAGATCCAGACGCGATATGCGACGAGACCTTGTGGTGGATCGCGCGGGACTTGCGGCTGAAGATCCAGACGTTCGTCAGTTTGGACGACTACTGGGTCGAGGCCGACGCGGTCACGCGGCTCGGGGCACTGCTGTGAGGATCGGCGACCGGGTGATCTACCACATTGAGGACGGGCCGAGGCGAGGGACCATCGAGGCCATCGACCCTCACCGATGGAGCGACGGGAGCAGCCCGGCCTACTACATCCGTTCCGACGTCGTTCTCGACGGCGAGGCGGTCCGGTTCTGGGTCACGCAGTTCGAGATCGAGCCGCTCTCGGCCGTGGAACTGCTCGGAGAGATCGTCGCCGATCCCGGGTAGAACGGGAGCATGAAGAACGGGAGCATGAAGCAACCCCGCCGCATCAAGCTCTCCGCCGACTCTTCCGAGGTCGCGCTGATCAAGGAGAGCCGGGGCCTCAGCATCGGGTCCCTGGTCGAGTTCGAGACGCTGGGCGGAAGCCGACTGCGCGGTCGGATCTTCGAGTTCTTCCTGGTAGGGGAGGAGCCATGGTACTTCTGCCGCGTGCGCGTCGGCAGGCAGAAGATCGACAAGGGCATCTGCAACGTCGAGCTGGCCGGTGCGATCGAGCAGCTAGCAGGACTGGTGACCCATGAGAGGGCGAGTGCGCGTCGAGATGGACGGCGTTGCCGTCGTCGGCGACGTCGTTGACTACAACTCGACCGACAAGATGTACCTCGTCAGGTTCTCCGAGGACGAGGGCGACATCGGCTGGTTCTGGGCTGACGACGTGACGCTGCTGGAAGACGACGATGCCTGATCCGAACAAGCTCCAAGCTCTGCGAGACGCCAAGTTCCGCGTGCTGCCGACCTGTCGGACCTGCATCAGCTTCATCCCCGGCTCGTGCTCCAACTGGGGGAAGTGCCGCCGCCTGACCTACGAGCACGGCAAGCACACAGGCGATGCCAGGCACCCGTCCGTTCCGCCGAACGGCTGGTGCATGGGCTTCGCGACCACGACCAACCACCTCAGCTGGCTGGGCGCGCACAACGAGTTCTTCGATGCGGAGGGGATCTGTGTATAGGCACAGCTCCAGCGACGACCCGGACGCCGTGCTGAAGCGGATGAAGCGCGAGGTTGAGAAAGCTCGCGACGACGAGGCAGCTCGGCGCGCGCTCATCTACGGCGACAATCCACCGTTCAAGAAGGGCCAGACCTTCCGCGTCGCGATGGGCGACGGCGACGGCGGTGAGGCGGGCCGGTTCACGGCCCGCGTCGAGTCGTGCTCCAAGTACGGCGGCTGCTGGTCGGTCCACGTTCGCTGGACGACCGGCCCACAGCGCGGGAAGACCACGATGCTCGGCCCGCAGTTCCTCATGAAGATGGACACGATCACGCTCCTGGGCGACATCGCGCGCGTGCTCGAGGACGCGGAAGAGGACGAGAGCGATGGCTGAACACGACACGATCAAGAGCGGCGAGGACTACTGGCGCGCCAGGGCGAAGAACACGAAGAGCAGCGCGATCGACACGCTGGCGAACCTCGGGAAGTTCGAGGAGAGTCTCGCGCGCTTCCGGGAGTGCAAGCACGAGGGCGAAACGGATCGCGTCGGCAGCTTCTTCATCATCTGCTACGGCTGCAAATGGCTCGTGGACTACCGGACCCAAGAGTGGGAGCCGCTGATGGGATGGGAGACCGACCGATGATCATCGGCTACTGCACGATCGGAGGCGTCCCCCACGTCAACATGAAGCCCGCGCGCTGGGACGACGAGATGAGCGACGTGCTGCTTCTCGACGGCGCGCTCTCCCGGTGGCGCTGCCCCGAGTGCAACGCCCAACTCTCGCTGCCGGAGGACAGCGACACGCACATCTGTCTCAATCTGTGTGGGCTCTCGGCGGCCTCGGCGGCGCGCTTCACGCGGATGATCAGCGAGATACAGGCGAAGCTGCGCTATCGCGACAAACTCATCGAAGACGGCAAAGCCATCGACGCGCTCGGCTCGCTCGCAGAGGATCTCCTGTGAACGATCCACAGGAAGACTACAAGAAGGAGATCGAAGACCTGCCCGAGTTCAAGCCGCGCGGCTGCTTCCTGTTCTGGCCGACCCAGGCTATCGACCAGGTGCACTGGCACCTTCAGGCGAAGCACCCGGCCGCCTACAACGCGGGGTACGCGCGCGGGCGAACGAAAGCGTTCCTGTGGGGCGTCGTGGCAGGCGTCGTGCTGGCCGCAATCCTGATGGAGTTCCTCAGTGGATAGGTGGAGGCCGGAGGTCGGCGAGCGCGTGATCATCAACACGGTCGCGATGCGGCACCGTCACCAACACGGGGTCGTCCAACGCTACGAGCGCAAGGACCCTCAACGCGTCTTCGTCCGGTGGATCTACCCGAACCAGCCGCGCCGCCACGGTCGATCGCGCTCCTACCACGTGACGTCCCTTCGTCCCTGCGACGACGCGATCACGCGGCTCGGGGAGCTGACGTATGGGTAAGCGGAAGAAGTGGCGGCACGCGCAAGCGCGGAAGAAGAACAAGGGCGTCTTCTACCGGCCGGGCGACAGCATCGAGGTCCGGTTGTGGGACCGAGCGAAGCGAGACTTCAGCGACACGTGGCACAAGGCCATCATCCTCCGAATCAACGGCAGCAAGTTCGACTTCCGCATCGTCGAGACGGGAGAGAAGCACCACAAGGTCGGCTACGCACCAGGCAACTTCAACTACATCCGGCCCGCGCCCGCTGTCGATCAACTGGGGGATCTGGTTCGTGAGTAGCAGTCACCAGGTCCAGCCAATGATCGAGTGCCGTAAGTGCTTGGCGCGGCTCGGCCTATCGGAGTTCTACGACTACCCGGAGGAAGAAGGCGCGTTCCATGATGCGGTAGCCCGACTGCTCGACGCCGCGCGGCGGCGAGGATGGATCCTGCGCAATTCTTGGTGCTGCGACCGTTGCGCGCCAAGCGCCGTGGACATGCTCGCGGAACTGGCCGATGAGTGAAGCCTGGTTCGTCTATGTCTTGGTCAGCGCCGACTCATCGCGGACGTACGTCGGCTCGTGCGTGAACGTCGACCGGAGACTGGAAGAGCACAATGGTTCCCGGCCGGGGGGCGCGAAGGCGACACGAGTAGGTCGGCCCTGGAAGCTCGCGCGCGTGCACGGACCCCTGGGCTCGCGCAGCGAGGCGCAGCGAGTGGAGGCGAAGCTCAAGAAGAAGCGCGGCCGGGAGCGGCTCGATGGCTGACGAGTTCGTCCTGTTCCTCTGCGAAGACTGTCCGGGAGAGATCTGCTACCTGGGCCGACAACGGCTCATCCACAACGGTCGCGACACGTGCACGTGCCTGCCTGGCCACGAGGCGCCGAAGAGCCGCTTCAAGATCGGCGACTACGCGGAGCACAAGGGAGCGAACAAGGTGCTCGTCACCAAGATCGACGACGTCTGGTTTGCCTTCACCGATCGGTTCCGGTTCTGGTACGGAACTGAGATCAACGGCGTGCGAATCCAGGTAGCCGAGTGCGATCTGCGTGAGGTCGAGATCATCAGCACCCTGGGAAGATTGTCCGAGCGTGCCGGACGCGAATGAGCTGCGCAGGCTCAGGCACGAGCGCGCGAAGCAGCACCGCTGCCCGCGCTGCATGGCCGAGCCCGGTCAACCCTGCCAGAAGATCATCCCGTGGAACCAGGTGTGGGACTCGCGTACCGGACGGGTCAAGGCCACGGAACACGGACCAGGCCACGACCACATCGGCGGACTGCACAAGGCGAGATGGAAGCTCTACGAGGAGAGGAGCGCGGTAGAACGTCTGGGGGAGATAGCCGAGCGTGATCTGTAACTGCAACCGCTGCAATCCCGAGAAGCACGCCGGGATGACGTTCAGCCCGCCCACGTTCGAGGTCCCCGAGCCAGAGTTCGCGGAGGGCGATCCAGTCTGGCTGCACCCGCGCAAGGACGATCCGTCCCTGCGCTACCTCTGCCGGGTCACACACGTCGCGCGCTATGGGGCCTACGGCCAGACCATCTTCTACTACCTGGATTACGTGCTGGAGGAGGGCGAGGACCGGCCGCCGCACGATCCGCAGATGCTCTCGGCCCACTGGATCCGACCGAGGTCGGCCGTGGTTCGGCTGGGGGAGCTATACGATGCCGCTCGACCCAGCTGACATGACCGAAGAGCAGGCGCGCGAGCTGCTGGCGCCGCACATGCTGGCGCTTACCGATGCCCAGCGGAGTGTGATCCTCCGGGAGGAGCACTACTACACGCCACCCGAGGTCGTCGTGCCCGGTGTCGAGAGGCTACTCGAAGACCTGCGCGGCGGTCACGCGATCAACATGAGCCGGGTCTGGGTCTTCTCGCCCAAAGAGCTGATCGAGATCGCCGCGTTCTTCCGGTGGTTGCACCGCTGGTCGCCGGGCTGGGACTTCAACCTGCTCGCAGAGGCGGTCCACGACTACAACAACACGAGCGCGGTCGAGCGACTGGGCGAGCTGGCCGGGTAGAACGTAAGCATGGGATTCTGGACCCGAATCGCGCTCATCATCGACCTGAGCATGTTGATCATCTTCGCCCTATCGACCCTCGAGAAGTGGCTACTCGGCCACTGGTGGAGCAACTGGGAGTTCTGGGCGATGGGCTTTGCTGCGGCCGTGTTCGGCGTCTGGCCGACGTGGAAGTGGCTCCGCTACGTGCGCCGCCGCCGCGAGTCGGCCCACGGCTGGTCGGCCGGAGACCGGGTGCTCCTCGACTGCGAGCGGGGAACGCTCGTCTCACACCCGCTGCTCAGGCGCGGTTCGGACGAGCCCAACCTCGAGAAATGGCTGGTCGAGATGGACGACGGCCGACAGCTCGAAGATGTGCACATCGACCGGCTGAAGAAGCTGTCAGCGATCGACAGGCTGGGCGACCTGGTAAGGTACCTGGTCGTAGCCCGATGACCATCTGTACGTATGTGGTGATCGGCTGCACGGGCGTGATGATGCTCATCGTCTTCCTGTGGAACCGCCGTTGGATGCGGCACCTGGAGCAGGCCGAGCGGAATGCGATGCTCCGGGAGCCGGTGCGGCAACTCACCACGATCGAGTGGAAGCCGGGCATGGTCCTGTGGGTCCAGTTCGACCCGGACCGCTACGAGCCGGACACTGTCAACGCGATCGGCGAGGAGCTGATGCAGTTCTTCATGGCGATGGGCGTCAAGAATCCGCCGATCCTCACGACAGCCAGCGATGTGGATGTGCAGGCGATCAACATCGTGGACCTGCTCGCACTGGTGGGGAAGACGGCCAGTGAGTGACTGGATCAACATCCATCTGACGAACGCCGGTCCCGAGATGCCCTACCCTCCCGAGGAGATCTTCTCGGCCGTCGAGACGACCCTCCGCGCGTTCATGTTCGAGAACATCAGCCACGAGTTGATCGACAAGGTGCACGAGGCGGTCGAGCAGGCGATCGAGATGATGCTGCCGAAAATCCGCAGGCGCTACGAGGTCCACTGCACGGTCCTACCGGACCGGAACAGGATCAGCCTCAGCTTCGCGGAACGGTCGGCTGTGGATCAGCTGGCGGACCTGGCCGATGGCTAAGTGGTCGATCCGACTGACCGAGCGGCAGACGTGGGTCGTCTGGCACCGTGCGAAGGAGCTGGGGAAGACAGAGCTGGCCGCTCTCGTGTACGCCAGCCTCTACATCCCCATGACCATCAACCTGCGGAAACTCTCGGCCGAACAGGTAGAAGACCTGAAAGAGGTGCTCGAGGCGGTCGGGAAGCCGGGGGTGTTTGGCCGCAAGCGGCGAGACATCACCAAGCGTTCACTGCGAAGGAAGCTCAAGGTCGTGACCGAGTTCTCCGAGCTATCGGTCGTCGACCGGCTCGCCGAGGTCGGCCGCAAGAGATTCCGCCGCCGCTGCCAGTGCTTCCCGCTCTGCCACCCGCCGTGCGGAGCACCACGTGAGTAGCCCCTGGACGCTCGAAGAGATCCGCCAGAACTGCTTGCAGATCGCGCGGGGCATCGCGGTCGATAACTACATCGCCAGACACGGCAGCCGCGAGGAGCGTGAGCAGATCGAGGCGGCCGTCGATCGCTACTGCCGCGACCACGCGCAACTGGACCCAGCGGCCTACAAGTGGACGGTCGACTGGGACAATCGCACCTTGCCCGCCTACGATGTGACCGTTCGGGAAAGATCGGCCGTCGATCGGCTCGCCGACATCGCCAGAAGCACCGGGACGCGAGTCGGTTCAACCGGGTAAAACGGAAACATGATCTGCGAGTTTCCGGGCTGCGAGGAGACGACCCGGGAGAACAAGCCGTACTGCCCGGAGCACGTGGAGCATCACTCCTACGTCGCGGGAATCGTTGCCGAGCTGGCCGCCCGCGAGAACGAGATCAAGCGGGTCAAGAAGGTCGGCGCAAAGGGCGTGCGCCTGGATGGGACTGTCGTCGATGATCTGTTGAGCTACCTGGACGAGGTCGGCCCGCGCACCGTCCAGCGGATCAACCGGGAGCGGATGTTCAACACCACCATCGCCGTCACCACGGTGTACGTCGAGGTCATGGCAGAGGCCGGGCTGGTGAAGCTGGGTAAAACCAAGCGTGGCTCGATCGTAGTCCAACCGGCCACCAGCAAGCTGGCTCGATGAAGCTCAAGTGGATGAAACCTCACGCGCGGTGCGAGGCGAAGACCGAGGACAAGCGTGGCGCCCCTTGGAGAGTTGCCACGATCACACACGTGATCCGGCGGACCAGAGACGTCGAGAGTCCGTGCTCGCGCGGCGGTCGGATCCGAGACGACACAGGCAAGAAAGGCGACGTCCTTGCCGTGATCGTCCAGTACGATGGCGACCTGGAGCTGATCTCGAAGAAGCCTCACCTGATTCGGAAGCCGGGGGTGATCGATCAGCTGGCTGCCATCGTGAGGCCGCCGCCCGGTCGGCGGTACGGGGGGACCAGTGCCAGTGGCGCGCGCTGACCTTGACTGCCGTCGATGTGGGGCCTGCTGCATCTCGAACTGGGACGAGCCGAGCTACGTCGCCATGCACCCGAACGAGGTCGATCGGCTCTCCGAGTGGAAGCAGGCACACTGGGTCCACTACGAGCGCGGCGACTACGGGATGTCGTTCCCCGCGCTACGCACGAAGGAGAACAAGCAGGGCCACATCGTGTGCATCGCGTTTCGCGGCTCCGTCGGCAAACAGTGCTCGTGCTCGATATACGAAGACCGGCCGCGAGCGTGTCGACAGTTCAAGGCCGGAGGCATGAGCTGCCGCGAAGCGCGCGAGGCAGCTGGGCTGGAGGAGTGATGGGCCTGGGAGATCCCATACCGCATCTGCCGCCGCGCGAGCCGCCGCCGCTCGAGATCAGCGACATCCGGCGAATGGTCCTGCGGCCGGGGGACCTAGTGCTCATCCGTTACCGGGTGCCGGAGTCGCTCGACCGCATCGCCGTGAACAAGTACCTCGAAATAGTGAAGCGAACCTTTCGAGAAGCGCTCGATCGGATGGGACTCGAAGAAGTGCAAGTGATCGTCCACACCGATGACGTGGACATCTCCGTGATCTCCGGCGTCGAGCTGCTCGGCGCGCTCTCGTCGGGGGTCAGCGCTGACGAGGGAGAGTAGGCATGGGCTCTGCGGGACACTGCCCACGGTGCAGCGGACACCTGGGATTCTGCTCCGACCACTCGGTCTGTCATCCATGCAACTGCCCACCGCCGCCAAAGCGTGGGTGGGAGTGCCCGGTCTGTGGCCGAGGCGTCGCGCCAGACGTGAAGGAGTGCAGCCACGGCCAAGACCCCCACGGCACCAGCACGGTCTATGTGGAGTACCCGTGACCGCCTCAACCGCCGCACTCACGCTCGCCGTCATCCTCCAGGGCTGGCTGATCTACCGGCTCATCCGCCGCGTGGACCGGCTGGAGTCGCTCACGATCATCGACACGCGGAAGGAGAAGGACCCGCGATGAGGTACCGCGTCGGCGACCGGGTAGTGATCGTCCGCGACAAGCACGAGGAGGACTCGCCGCCGCCGCGCGATCGTCTGGGCGTCATCGTCGGATTCGCCATCCAGTTCCCTGGCAGTGAGGACACGTGGATCGTCGAGGCCGACGAGATCGAGCCGTCCGCGATCGACGCCCTGGGCAACATCGCCAACACGGATGAGCCGACCCCACCGGAAGACCCGTTCCGAAGGCTGCTCGACCCGTGAGGCTCGAGCACGAGTCGCTGCCGTTCGAGATCGGCGACCGGGTCCTTTACAAGCGAAGGCGCAGGTGGAACCCGTCCGCTTCCCAGCTGATGCGCGCAGTGTACGGAGACAGTCTCCCGCCCGGCCCCGGAATCACCGCGACCGGCACGGTAGTCGGCCTCGACCTGACGTCGAAGCAGCCGGTGAAGGTCGATTTCGACGAGCGGCAGAGCGACGCGTCGATCGCGATCGGCACGAACAAAACAGCCTGGGTCCCGCTCGACGCGATCGAGCCGATGCCAGCGGTCGACCAGCTGGCCGAGGTGATCGAGAAGAAGGACGACTAGACCTCGACGATCAGCGCCGTCTGGTGCCACTTCTTCGGGACCATGAAGTACGCCTTCTTCACGCCCGTCGCGGCCTCGATCTTCTGCTTGATCGCTTCCCAGTCGGCCATCGTCGGCCATCGCTGGAGCTTGTCCTTTTTGTCGCCGAACAGCTGGGTCTTGACCCCAGAGAGCTGGGTGAACTTCTGGAGGATCCGGTCGCGCCAGCCGCCGGTACGCTGCGTCCGCTTCGCACCACCGATGTTCTTGCCCTCGGGACCTTCGGCCTTGACGACGTCCACGGCCCGGTCCTTGAGCGGTGAGCCCTTCACGAGCGTCGTGGAGAAGCGGTAGTAACCGACCTGACCGGGCGGCGGCTTGGGCATGAGCTTCTGTACGGCCGGACCGTGGAGGTCGGCGATCTTGACCTTCTTCGTGGCCACCTTGAAGCTCTTGGTCGGGTCGCTGAACCACGCCAACTCGACGACATTGCCGCCGTGCTTGAAGCCGGTCACCCGGTACTTCTTGCCCTTGTAGATCCCGACGACCGGCTCATCGTCATCCTGCTTGAGCTTGGGCTGCGGCGCGGTGAGCTGCTTGAGCGCGTGCGCCTTCTTCGGTTCCTTCATCGACCAGAGCGCGGTGAATGCCTTCGGTCCATCGCCCTGGAGAAGCGTCTGGCCCTTGCTCTTGAGCGTGACCGTCCAGTGGGAGCCCTTGCTGCGAACCGACAGCGAGTACGGGCGGCCGTCCTTCCCCTTCAGGAAGAGCGTCGCCAGCGTACGGTCCTTCGACAGCGCAACCTTGTTCGGGTCGATCGGCCGGATCTCAATGCCGTAGTGCTTCTTCAGCGAACCCGGGACGCGCGAGCGGAAGATGTCGACCGCATTCTCCGGCATCGCATCTTCGGTCAGCAGGACCACCCGCTCGTAGAGGCTCACGCGACGCTCCTAGATCGTCTGGTGGCTCGTGCCCTTGCCGTGCGCGGCCTGCGCCTTGGTACGGTAAGGACGCTCGGCGCCCTTCTTCCGTCGCTCGTAGCGCTTGAGCGCGCGCCGGAGCTTCTTGTGCGCCTTCTCGGCCTTTGCGGCAGCTTTCGCGGCCTTCCCGGCCTTGCCCTTCTTCGCCGCCTTCGCGGCCTTCTTCAGCTGGGCTTCCTTCTCTGCCGCCGCCTTCGCCTGCTTCTTGAGGTCGTGGTGCTGCGCCTTCGAGTAGCCCTTCGTCTTCTTGAACGCCATCCGCTTCGGGTGACTGCGCTGACGCTTCAGCCCGGACGACTTCTTCTCGTGGCCGAGGGCTGTCCAGTCCACGTCCCACTTCGGCTTCTTCCGCGAGTGGTAGAAGGGCCAGTTCGACTTCGCGCCGTGCTCACTCGGCCCCTCGCGGCCGGACACGGGCGCACCGCCAGCTCCGTGGTTCCGTCTCCCCGGACAACCGGACAGGACAGTCGGGCACACCTCCGGGAACGCCTTGCGGACCGCGCTCGCGACCTTCTTGACCCCGGCCCCACGCTGCATCGCCTGGGAGAGCGAGCCGAGGGCCGCCGCCTTGCCGCGCTTCTTGGAGACCGGGTAGCGCTTGTTGCGGCCGACGAACTTGCCGCCCTTCATCTTGTTCCGCACACCCTGCCGGGAGCGGTCGGTGATCTGGAGCGCGCCGCCCGGCGCTGGCCGGAACCGACCCTGAGCACCGCCGCCTCCCCCGCCGTGCTCGGGCTGTTCCATCAGCCGGTCGTACAGACTCACGCGACGCCTCCTGGCGTAACCTCAGACGAGTCTACCAAGTAGAGCCTAGCCAGGCAGCACCGTCCTTGGCGCCCCAGAGCGTCGGGGCGGCCTGTGACGCGACGATCGCCCCTCTCCTCGACCTCTGAGCCGTCCGAGCGGCCGAGGCCCGTAGCGCGGCCGTGTGTGCGCCTGGGCGTGCCGCCGCCGGAGATGCGCATCCACGAGGGAAAAGGCCGTCATAACGACAGCCGACCGAGTGGGTTGCACGATTCCATCAAGAACCCCTGTGAGAACGCGAACCGTGGTTGTGGGGAGAGACGGAAAGGAGAACGCAATGAGCTACGCGATCGAAAGCACCAAGGGAGTCGAGGCTTTCCTGAAGACCCTGGACCTGCGGACCGTGACCCAGGTCTACAACGGCCGGGTCGGGTGCTGCTGCGGGTGCCTCGGAACGCACACCAAGCTCGACACGTCCACCGAGTCCGGCCTGAGCAAGGCCCGCCGCAAGGTCAAGCACATGCTCAAGCTGCTGTCGCTGATCGCGCAGGATCCCGAGGGAGAGTGGAGCGACTGGAGCGTGGGCGTCAGCCCCGGCGACCACGTGTTCGTCGAGCGGAACAACCGGACCAACATCGTCTACTTCAAGCCGCGCGAGGGCGCGGTGTTCGTCGGAAGCTAGAAAGCGAGCGCAGAGTGAGCACAGTGACCCAGAGTCGAACGGCCGACGAGATCCGAGCACTGACCGAGACCGAGCGCAAGTGGTGGGGCCTGCGCGTCTGGGCGGCCAACACCAAGACGGCCCGCGACCAGGGGGTCACCCGGCCCGACGGTCAGAACTACCTGGGCGGCGTGAGCAAGCGCCGCGACGTCTCCAGCCGCGCCTACGAGGCGACCGCCTGGGACTGCGAGCGGAAGACCGAGCTGGGCGTGTTCCCCAGCCGGGGAAAGGCCATCAACGCCCTGATCGACGAGCGGGTCCGCGCGAACGCCGAGTTCGCGGCCGAGATGCAGAGGCGCGAGGAGGACCGGCGCCAGCGCTGGAGCGACATGCACGCCCGGCTGTGCGCCCTAACCAGTGAGTGCAACGACGAGATGCACGAGCCCGACTGCCAGGGCGTGCGCGTGGTCAAGGTGCGCGGCACCAAGCTCGACAACGCCCACGGCGAGGGTCCCGACTCCGGGGAGAGGTGCTTCCTGCTCCGCAACGACAACACCGGCGAGGAGGAGTGGTTCAACCTCTCCTCGATCATCGCCCTGGCAAGGAAGGCGAAGCTGCCCTGATGGACGACGGCCGCTCCTACATCGTGCGCCTGGACAAGACCGAGATCGATCGGCGCGGGAAGAAGCGTCACGAGGTGCTCGACGTCGTCCAGTTCCGCTACGGAATGCACAGGCGCCAGTTCGGCTTCCATCTGCGCAAGGGCATGTGGACGGTCGCCACCAGGCCCATGTTCAAGCACACCTTCCGGTCGGAGAAGAAGGCGCGGGCCGCGCTCAAAGCCAAGGTGCCAGCTGAGTTCATCCGGCGAGGCTGGCGCGCGTCGATCCTGGTACAGCAGGTCATCCCGGGGAAGCCGGTCGCCAGGACCCGGTGGATCGAGATCTGGCCGAACCCGAACCCCGTCGATGCTCTCGGCGCCCTGTGTCCGGTCGTCGAGGTAGAACAGGACTAGGAGACGTCATGGACATCCCCATCATCGGACCATCTTGGCAACCCGGCGATCGAGTCGACTTCGTCCCCCAGCCCGGTTGCTCCTACGGACCCGGCGGCACACACGGCTCGCACGACCTGCCGAAGGACCACCTGCTCTCGTCGTTCGACAAGGCGATCCAAGAGGGCCAGGGCGTTCGCAAGAAGGCGACGGTCGATCGAGTCATCACGAACCCCGACGGGACCACGACGCTCCGGCTTATCCTCGATGACGGGTTGGAGTTCGCATGGGCGCCGCCGCAAGCCGTCGAGCCGCTCGACTCGGTCTCCCGGCTGGGCGACGTGCTCGGCCGCCGCGACCTGAAGGACGTGCTGAACGAGATGGAAGACGAGAGGCCGGTCTGCGCCGACTGCGAGCAACCGATCGAGGGGCTGGTGCACTGGTGTGGTAACGAGGCCCGGTGCGACAGCTGCCGGAACAAGAAGCTGGGACTCCCGTGATCCGGCAGGCGGTCTACAAGGTAAATGAAGCACGAGGAGGCCGCGTGAACCTGCCCGTCGGAACCCGCATCCGCCTGGTCAAGATGGGCGAGGACCCGTGCCCGATGGAGCCCGGCGCCGAGGGCACCGTACTCCAGTGCATCAAGTGGCCGCACGACGACACGCACCACGTCACCGTCAGCTGGGATGGGCCGCGCGCGCTCAACCTCGTGATCCCGCCGGACGAGATCGAGGTCATCGGCTCTCCGTGATCAAGCGCGGCGACCGCGTCCTCGTCACCCGCGAGTCCCTAGAAGCGGTCATGCACACCGCCTGGGCGCTCGGCATCTCCGAGACAGAAGCCCTAGAGCGCGTCGTGTGGATCCGAGGCGAAGTCGTCACCGATAAAGACGACGAATGGGGATACGGCGTCAAGCTGGCCACGGGCCGCCTCGTCTACCGCACTCCCCGCGCGGTGAAGCCCTACTCGGCCGTCGATGCGCTCGCCGACCTGCACCGCTGCGAAGGCTGCATGGACCACGGCCCCGATCGCTGCCAGCGGCACCACACGAACTGCCCGAACGGCCTGATCACGTGGACGATGGTGGAGAGCGCGAGCACTGCCAGCACGGTAGTGCTAGACCTGGAGGTAGAAGGCAGCGGAGGCGATGCTCTACATCGAAAACCCAGAGGCGATGCCGAGTGGCGTGATTACCTACCACGAGGCAGAGGATCTCGAGTGGACCGCCGCCAGCGGTACGATCCTCACAAGCAGCACAAGCAGCGCAAGCACGTGCATCGAGCCCGTCGATCCCGAGCCGGACGACGCGGTCACAAGGCTCGGTGACATCTTCAGGAACATGCCGCAGCGTCAGCCGCTCTCGCCACGCGAGAAGCATCGACGCCGACGACGCAACTGGCTAGCGAAACTCTCCCGACGCCGGAACCGGCGATGATCTCACGAACCGCTTGGGTAGAATCTCGACATGAACCTCCGACGCAGGCCGCTCAAGACACTCGCCGAGGCCACGATGGCCGGTGGGCTCCATACCCTGGGCATGGGCGTCTATGACGTGATCGGCGACTCGTCAAATGTCTCGCCCCAAGTGGTCGATCCGGTTCGAGACTACGAGCGGTTCCGCCGCCGGTGCCCGAACTACCACGAGCCCTGGCACGCCGCGTACTGCCCGCGCTGCGATTCGTTCCCGGCGCCAGTCGGCGGTGTTACCTACAAGCACAACGACCCGCGCGACGATATGGCGGATGAAATCAGCCCAGCCTGGCCGAAGACGTAGAGTCAGCTCGAAGATCTACATCGAGTCGAAGGTGATGATGTGGATCCGCCGCACCATCGGCAAGCCGCATTCGCGTCGCACCGAACCCGAGCAGCAGATCTGGCATCGCATCGCCGAGAGCTTCGAGGGCGACGACGAGGGCGCTTTCTTGAACCTTCACTCGGCCGACAAGGACTGCCTTGAGTGGCTCGCTCACGTACTCCGCATCCGTGGTTACGGAAAGACCTACGGCAGAGCGTTTAGGAAGCTCGCGACCGAGATCCTCGAATTCCTCAACGCACACGCCGTCGACCGACTCGCGGCCGTCGTAGACCCGCCCAAGCCCAAGGAGGTAAAGATCACAGGCAAGACGGCGCGCGACCGGGCGGCAGAGAAGATCAAGAGGAAGTACCTATGAGCAGCATTCGAGAGCGGATCATCAAGCGGCTGCGCGGTCTCGGCTACGACAAGATGTCCGAGGTCGATGATTTCCTTCGTCGCGTGAAGCGCGACCTCAAGAAGAAGCAGGTCTGCGCACCGCCGCCGCGACGGACGCCAAGCCCGCTCCGCGAACCGACCGTCCACGATCGGCTCGGCGCACTGGCCGACCCGGAGCTGAAGGCGTGGGTCGATGCGTGGGACGAGATGGAGGCAGCAACCAAAGAGGCGCGGCGCCAGGGCGAGGTCGCGGGCGCGGCCATGAAGAAACTCTGCGACATGCCGGTCGCCGAGAACCCGGAATGGGCGAAGTGGAAGAAGGAGCAGGAGCAGAGGCGGGGCGGAGGCAAACTCGATCTGCGGTTCAACCCGCTCGCCTGCGACGAGGACTTCTTCATCCCGGCGCGAGGTGTGGCGTGAAGCTGAAGCGACGTGCGCTGAAGACGCTCAAGAAGAAGCCGGAGAGCAGCCCGCCGCCGCCATCGACAGGCCAGCTGGATGTCGGAGCGCCGAAGGTGGACACGTTCTCGCGAGAGATCCCCAACGTCGCACTGACGCTCAGACCACGCTAGCCGTCATCTCGGAGCACCGCATCCTCGAACCCCAGCGAGTCACCGAGCGCATCGATCACACAGCGATCTTGGAGAGCGCGATCGAGCTGCTGCTCCAGTCGGTCATCATCCACGAACCGCGCGGCGATCGACCGCCTGGGCAAACTGCCCTGCTCTGGCAGCGGCTTCTCGGCGATCCACGAGAGCATCTGGAGCAGTCGTAAGTCTGGGGACCGCTTCCAGATGAGATACACTTTCCGCAGCATCCTCGGAATCCGCTCGGGATCTCTCACGAAAGATGTTCTACCTCTTGTGTCGGCCATCTGAGGTAGAAGGAGAAGAAGGAAGTAGGAGCCATGCCCAACATGAAGCACGAGAGCAAGCGCAAGGTGGTGACGGTCGAGGAGCACTTGATCACCTTCAACCGCGATGAGCTGGCCGATCTTCTCAAGGACGTGCTGCCCGAGGAGACCGAGATCGACCCGCGCGACATCAAGCTCTGCGCCGTCGTAGGCAACGCAGAGAGCGTCATCGGGCCGACCGACCTGAAGAAGATCGCTCGAGAGAAGGTCGAGGACATCCCCGACGACGCGGAGATCGTGTTCTCGGTTCGCTGGCGTAAGGAGGTCGAGGGACCGCCCGCAGCTCCAATGGTCTCTCCGGCCATGTACCAGGCGCAGCAGGCGGGCATGGTACCCCCTCCGGCCGCACCGGCCGCGCCCCTCCCAGCTGACAGTGAGATGGTCGCGAGCGGCGCGCCGTGCGGAACCTGCGGCAGCGTGCCCGACCTGCACGGCCCGACACCGGACTGCGAGGACGAGGAGGGCTGCGGCCGAGTGCGGCACCTCAAAGGCGAGCTGCCGATCGCCACAGCCAAGCCGAGGGGGAGCGAGGCCAGTGTTCCAGGCACCGGCGTGCCTGGTGTCCAGGGCGGCCCTGGCACACGCTACCTGGTCAATCGGGAAACCGGAGAGAGGGTGTTCGCTGGCGAAGACGGATCGCCGTACGGGCACCACGACGACTACACGAGGCAGTAGATGTCGGTCGAGTGCGATCTGATCGAGGCCGCCAGCACTGACCTGCGACGCGAGATCGACAAGCAGATCCTCGCCGAACTCGCGCCCGACTGGCCGTACTTCACCGCGATCAGACGCGGGCCGGGCTGGGGAGCACCGAGGTACCGAGAAGAGTGCTAGGAGGTGAGGTGAGCGTCGTGGTCTGGGATCTGCCGAGCGTCAAGGAGGAGCACGTGATGCTCCTCGCCTGGATCTGGCACGAGCTGGTCCCGGCGACGCACGAGCCGGTGACGCCCGAGATCGCGGCCGAGACCTGGGCCATGTACCGGGCGTGCCCGGCGACGCAACACCCGGCCGTGCTCAAGATGCGCCGCTGGACAAACGAGTTGTGGCTGCTCTACGTGCAGTCGAACTGACAGGGGAGACACCCTCGAAGGTCTAAGGAGTACCACCCCCACCAAAGAGGACCCCATGCCCCCCGTCAATTCCAAGCGCCCCGGCCAGACGTTGTTTGCTGATCTGCTGACCGAGGCCACGGCGGCCCGAACCGCGCCCGACTTCGCCCTGGAGTCGGGCGTCGATGTGTACGGACTCTGTCGCTATGCCGCCGGTGCCGTATCAAGCCACGAACGGCGCGTGATCGAGGGCCAGCTGGCCCGGCATCCCTGGGCGATGGACAGGGTCGTCGCGCTCGTGAAGGCGACGCGAGGTCCGAGCCCCGATCCGAGGGCCGTTCGGATCCTAGAAGCAGCCCGATCGGGAAACTGGTCGGGCTTGCTTGCATCTCGGGGAGATACCGGCGCCGCCGAGGAGGCCGATTCCGAAGCGGCTCTGGCGGGGCTGCTCGCTGAAATAGGCGACCCCGAGCAGCCCCGACAACCCTAGCCGTCGCCACCTTGGGGTAGAACGGCCACATGACCGTCTACTCCACGAATCTCAAGACCACCCGCGTTCCGCACCAGGCCAAGTGGGTCTCTCTCCTAGAGGACCGACGCTGCATGGCCGACAAGACGTACGTCTTCACCGATGGCAGCTCGAAGGGCGGCTTCGGGGCCGTGGTTGTCACCCGCGCCTACGCGAGGAAGTACGCGGGCTTCAACAAGCCTACGAGCACGAGGAACGTTGGTGCAGAGCTGGATGCCTTGTGCCTCGGACTCGCTCGCGCACCGGAGAACACCGAGGTCACCATCGTCTCCGACTACCTCGGGATCGCGGCCTGGATGACAGGCAACTGGAAGATCAAAGATCAGCTGGTGCGCGGCAAGATAGAACACGCGATGGCCATCGCCGAGGATCGCGGGCTCTTCCTGTCATTCATCCACCACGCGGGACATCAGCGCGACAACTCGGATTTCACGCGCTGGAACAACTGCGCAGATCGCCTGTGCGACGGTCGCGAGGAGCCGGGGGAGATCGATCTCCTGAGCGCCATCGAGCATCTCGGAGAACTGGCCGACCCCGGGTAGAACCTTGGGTGTGAGACCGCCCACCAGAGACCGGCGCCGGAAGTCCTTTAGCGACACCCGTCTACGAAATCGTGTGAGAACGGAGAGCATGGTTGTTGAGAGAGGTGGAGGCAAGACAACCGTGGCTCAGACCCAAGCGATTCAACTCCCGACGATCACCGAGGCAGGCTATTCCCGCGCTACCGCCGAGGGCGGCGTGCGCGTCGTGTTCGACGGCAAGGTCCAGCACTACAAGCGGTCCAGCAACTACTACGTGTCCGGGCCGCGTCTGCGCGCGATGGTCCTGCACCGGCAGGCCGATCGCCGCGCCACGTTCCTGGTCTCGGCCTTCCCGCGCAAGGGCTGCGAGAACGAGATGCCGGGGCGGGGCCGCGCCCGGTTCACCGGCTGGGAGTACGTCGTGGCCGTCACCCGCGATGGCACGCGCTGCAAGGTGGACGGGTCGGGCTACTGGATCGACATCGACAAGCTCTGCTTCAACGTGGACCTGCTGGACTAGGAGAGGAGGGGACCGTGAGCATCAAGGGCAAGCCGCAACACGGACACACCCGCCGACGGATCCGGCGCTACTCGGGCCGGGTCTGGGCCGGTGTCCGTAAGCAGTCGGCCAACAACGTCTGGCAGGGCGAGGCGCGCTGCCGCCGCCCGCACAACCAGGTGGACCGCGACGGTCGGCCGCTGTGGACCGGGGAGGACGACAAGTGAAGATCACCGACATCAGTCCCTACGACACCTGGCCCGAGCCGGTCTACCACCGCTACCTCGAGTACCTCGGACCCAATGCCTCGAACAAGAGCGGGAAAAGCGACAAGTACTGGGAGGTCGCGATCTTCAGGCACGACGGCCAGTGGAAGGTCGTCCGGCGCTGGGGCAAGTACGGCACGAGGGGCCAGATCAAGGTCGAGATCCGCCACAGCAGGTTCTCGGCGAAGAAGCACGCGCGGGAGCTGAAGGGCAAGAAGCGCGACAAGGGATACACGAAGGAGATCGACGTCATCACCCGGATGGGCTCGCTGCTCGACGAAGAGGAGGCGGCGTGACGACGACCGTTAGCCTGCCGACCCGTGCCGAGCGCATGATCAAGCTCGCCGCCAGCCACGGGTGGACCGTCCACACGAAGGGCGTCGAGGAGCGCAGCAACTCTCGCTGGCACACGCAATGGTTCGAGGCGTTCCTTCGCTACCCAATCAAGGCCGACCCGGAGTGGGAGGTCGAGTGCAAGATCTCGTTCAAGCGCGAGCGCAGCGCGACTGACGAGAGCGATCGGTGGGGCCGGTGGTCGTCCCGCTACCCGGAGATGCACGGCCGCCGCACAGTGACCGGGGAAGACGGCTCCGAGACCGTGTCCGGTACGAGCTGGCGGTTCTGGCGCAGGCTCGGTGACATCGAGTTCTGGCTGACGCGGCCGGAATCGGCCGCAGACTGGCGTTGGCTGCGCGGTGTTCCCTACTGGATCTCAGCTCTCACGATCGAATTGGACAGCGAGGGCTGGGCCAAGCTGATCGAGTTGCCGTTCTCCTACAGGAACCGGGGCCGCCAGGTGTGGCTCGGCAGAAAACACAGCGGCATCAACGTGCGGCTCGGCCGAATCACCAGGGTCCAGGGCCGGTGGATCGCCAGGCTCTACGGCGAAGACGGCTACGAGGGCGAGGCACTGCCCGAGAGTTTTCGCTCAAAGCGGGCCGCCTCGAAGGCGCTCAAGGAAGCGAGCCTCGAGCGTGGACGGCTCAGGATCATCCACGATCTGTGCTCGGATGCGATCACGAGACTCGGCAACGTGATCAGACACGAGGAGGAGACCGAGTGAGCGACCCCGATCCCCACTTCACCCACGACTGCGACGAGTGCGTCTTCCTGGGGAAGATCACGCGCTCCGAGATGATCCTCGTCACCGACAAGGTCGTGTCAGCGCTGACCCGCCACATCGAGAGCCCCTCGATCGCCGACCTGCACCGCGAGATGGGCGTCAAGCCGTCCGAGTTCTTCGACCTGTACTTCTGCAACAAGCAGGACAACCGGCTACCGACCGTCATCGCGCGCTACGGCGACAAGCCCGAGGACTACAAGAGCGGCCTGCGCTTCGGCGACGGCCGGGTCCAGCCGGTCGACGAGGAGCTGGCGCTCGCCGTCAAGCTGGCCCGCAAGCTCGACCTGCTTCCGATCTGCGGCGTCACCGACAAGGACGACGAGGAGTGGGACGGATGAACCTCTACGAATGGGACGGATTCGCCTGCCTGGCCGAGAACGAAGATCAGGCGCGCGAGCTGCTCCGAGAACAGGTCAAGGCGGGCACCTTCATCGAGGGCTACGACCCCTCGAACGACCCGGTCGAACGCGTCTACACCGAGCCGTCGTTCGTCCTCTACACGTGCTAGGGAGGGCAACATGAGCCGCAAGAAGAGGAAGAAGAAGAAGGTCCAGCGCGTACCGTCCAAGACCTTCGACGACGACCAGCGCCACCCAGCTGGCATCACCGGCGCCGACGAGATTCCCGACACGCACGATCACGCTGACGTCGTGCTCACCATCCGTGGCCCAGCGCACGGAGAGACGCACTACATCCCCGGCGACGGCTTCCTCGTCTCGCACGGTGGCTTCTCCAAGGAGAGCAGAGGCCGCGTCTACGATCGCAAGAAGGAGGAGATCCTCTCCAAGCGGCCGAAGCCGCACCTCAAGCGGATGGCCGATCAGGGGTCCTTCATCAGCGAGGAGGAGATCCTCGACTACGCGGCGGCCATCCACGCGCACCGAAAGATGACTGGCGCGAAAGGCGAGAAGGAGCGCATCTTCGAGGAGGCGCGCGCCAAGACGCACCCCGGCACCGACGCCATCGACTCGGCCAAGGACGGCCTTCACAAGCAGTCGGACGACTTCGACATCGACAAGAGCCGGTCCACGATCTACATCGGCATCGCGTCGGCCGGGCCACCCGGTCAAGCGCTCAACGGGTCGAAGGTCTACCACTCGTCCGTGGTGCACATCACCATCACGAACCCGGACGGCCGCCGCATCTGCGAGGTCACGATGAGCCCCGAGCAGTTCGCAATGGCGCTGGTCGGCAACTCGCACACCCCGTGCACGCTTTCGTCCTACTGGAGTGTGACCGACGACGCGGTCCTCCTGCGCGAGCGCGTTCGCCCGCCCGAGCCCATCCGCGCGCGCATGGAGAAGCGCCTCAAGCACCGCCTGGGCGAGCAGGCCGACGCGCTACGCGAGATCGCCGAGGAGCTGGAGGCGCAGGCCGAGAGCGGCAAGCCCGCGCGCAAGACCCAGCTCCGCGAGTTCGCCGAGCGCGTGGCACGGGCCGTCGAACACTCGGCCGCGAACGCCGCGTTCACCGTGGACCAGGCGCGCGAGGAGATCACTGGCATCATGGAGTCGGCCGCGATCCAGTTCATCGGCCAGCAGAGCCTCGACCAGAAGACGCTCTGGGAGGCGGCCGGGCCGATCCTGGCCCCGCCCGCCGAGACCAAGATGCTCGAGATGAACGACCAAGACGACGGGTAGAACTAGGGTATGGAACCGGGCGACGAGATCCACATCATCGAGGGCCGCTACGCTGGCCGCACCGGCAAGGTCTACTGCTACTGGCCGCTCACGGAGGAGGTCGTGTTCTGGCTTCACGACGCGGCCATTGGCGAGCCCAAGATGATGAAGTGCTGGGCTGGCAGGGTTCGACTGGTCTCGGCCATCGACCAGCTCGCTCGGCTAGAGAGAAAGAGGAAGCCGAATGAAGGAAGCCGAGTTCTTCACCGGACCGCCACCGCCTGACGACAACCTGCCGCCCAAGAAGAAGCCGAAGGGACCGACCCCGAAGATCGAGGTCGCGAGCACGATGCCGCCGTCCGCGCCAGCTGACCCCGACGATCCGGGGGCGCTGCTTCAGAACATGCTGGGCGCGCTCGAGGGCATCGAAGTCGAGGAGGGCGGCGTCGATCTCTTCATTCACAACACGACGCTTGAGGCCCAGCGCCTTGAGCGGATGGAGGCCCGCCGGGAGCGGCAGGCGAAGCGAGGCAAGAAGGGCAAGCGGCGACAGTGATCTCTGGGCCGGGGCGCGAGTTTGTCGAGGAGTTCGAGAAGCTCGTCGAGCGAATCGAGCGGCTGGAGCAGGTCGTCCGCCTCTTCCTAGCGCCCATCCTTCCCCACGAACTCATGCTCCTCAGGACGGAACCGTTCGAGCAGTACCTAGCCGATCGTTGCAGGGATGACGAGGCCACGTGGCAGCGCGGTACCTACACCGGCTACTACACGCACATCAAGACGAACATGGAGGTGAACATCAGCGGACCCCCCTGGGAGTCGCAGGAGAAACTCCTCGACGCACTTCTCACGATTGCCGCCGCCGAGGGCAGGATGCCCGCCCGTGTGCTGGCCGACATCCAGCCGGACGTGTTCCCATCGGCCGTCGATCACCTCGCCGCCATCGCTGACGAGAGCTTCGAGTGAGGATCTGGGATCTGCCGGTTCGCGTTCTCTGCCGCAAGCACCTGCTCGGTGAGCACCGCGAGCTGCACGCGATCTGGACGATCCTGACCGAGGACAGGCAAGGCTACCGCCATCATCCAGAGGTCAAGCGCTGGGAGGGGCGTCTCCAACACCTGGCGGTTCGCCACCAGCAGCAGGCCGAGGAGATGGTCCGGCGCGGGTGGAATCACAAATCACCGCTCGCGTGCTTGCCGTACTGGGACGAGCAGGTACCACCGCCGTCGCGCATCACCACACTCGCGGATCAGCGTCGCATCCTCGTGGCGAAGGGCTGCGAGTGCCAGGTGAAGGCGTGACGCTGCACGAGGCCATCCGGCTCTCGCGCGTCGGGTCTGCGCTGTCCTACAGGGATGAGAAGCGGCACCCCCTCGACTACGAGGCGCAGGCAAAAGAGCACCTGCCGACGCACGCGGGCGCCTCCAGGTGGTTCTCGCTCTGCACCCCAGACAGTCCGCAGTACCATCTGGCTGGAGACGAACAAGCCCGATCTGCTCGAATGGTTCATGACGCGCAACTGGGAGCCGGTCGCACCCTGCGCAATCACGGCTCTCGGGAGTCTTGCCGATGAGCGCTAGCGACTGGAGCGACGATCGGTGGGACGAGTTCCCGAAGACCGAAGACCGCCGGATGTCGATCGGGAAGGGCGACCACGCGACGACGAACTACTCGATCGCGATACGCGGCCCGATCGTCCCGGGCTCCGTGTTCATCCGCGTCATGCCGCCAGACGCCGTGAGCCAGCTGGGCGCGCTGGCCGGGCACGTGAAACCGGAGATGGCCTGCTGCGACGTCAGCGAGGATGGTGCTCTGCACGGCGACTGCTCCGGCTCGGTCAGCTACGTGACCGGCTGTGTGCAGATCACCTGGAAGCACGCTCCGGCCCAAGACTCCGACATCGTGCTCACCTACAAGCGCCGTCTCCACAAGCTCCACGAGGCGAAGGTGCGCATCAAGCTGGACGGCAAGAAGCGCTGGGCGACCCTGCGCGAGCTGTGGTGCGCGCTCAACAACCTCTAGCCATCGCCCCCGTAGTGCGTCTTGTCGATGTCCTCGGGGATGCTCAACTCCTCGTCGAGCCGCTTGAAGGCGCCAGTCGCCTTCGCCTGCCACCACGCGCGGGCTGATTTCTCCTTCGCGATCTTGGCCTGGAGCTTCCGAATCTCCGCTTCCAGATCGTCCTCCCTGGACTCAGCCTTGTCGCGGATCTCCTCCCGCTTGATCGAGTTCTGCTCGCGGAGCGTACTCAGCTCGTCCCGCGCCTCCTTCAGCGCGTCGTCCTTCGTCTTCAGCAGCCCCTCGAACTTGGGGATCCGGTACTTCTCCGTGTAGATGGCGTAGACCAGGAGCAGCACCAGGCAGCCAAGTGGGCCGAGAACGTACTTGCCCCAGCTCGGGATCGTGGGGTCAGCGGCGGTCTTCGTCGCCGTGTCGGCGAGCAGGATCATGAGGTCGGTCATCGAGGCGGCCTTGGTCCTCTCATGCGTTGAGCCCTTGTACCTGCTCCTCTCATGAACGCTCTCGGACTCACGTTCCCAGGTAACGGCTTGTCCATCGGCTGTTCAGGCTCTTCGGCTGGCGCCTCGGGCGGCGGTTTCTCCCCCTTGGATAGTACCGGCGTGTCGCGAGCTTGTCCGCGAGGCCGGTTCGGGTAGCTCTCGATGATCCGGTCGTAGAGGCTCTCGGCGACGTGCACGACGTGGTCCTGGCGGCCGAGATCCTTGATCTGCTTGCGGAACTGCTCGACGTGCTCGCCCCGGTCGTCCCACATATGCACCGAGGTCACGTTCGGAAACCGGCGCATGAGGCCGCGCAGCATCTTCTTCTTCCACTCGGCCGTGCGGCGCACCTTCGGGTCCTTGAGGAAGAGGTCGCGGCCGTGCTTGTGGCCCGGGTAGCCCGCCTGATCGAGCGCGTTCTTCACGGCCTTCCGCAGCTCGGGCGTGTTGATCCGGCCGGTCATCACGATGACCTTGCCCAGGTGATCCCGCTTCGCTCGCTGGTAGGCCACGCGCACCTGAGGCTTGGCCTTGATCGGCTTGCCGACGATGCTGCTCGCCTTCGTGATGTCACGGATGTGCTCGACCGGCGGCGAGTAGACCAGCGTGTCGTCGAAGTCATAAATATATAGTGTTCTTACCTTTAGGTCACTCCCCCTGTCCTCCGACAGGAGCACCTTCAACCCCCGCCGTCTCACGCTACTATCCTTGCAGAAGGCGACAGCCCGGAGTTAGGGCTCCGGGCTGCGCAGACCGCCGAGCCTGTGAAGGAGGCACGATGGCCACCAACCATCATACCCCGCGCTTCTCGCACCACACCCCAATCGAGACACGACTCTGGAGCAGAGTTCGTCGCACGAAGAGCGGATGCTGGCTCTGGACAGGGGCGGTGAACCACGACGGGTACGGGCACATCCGATGGGGAAAAGAACAACGTGCCCATCGGATAGCCTACCTGCTGGAAAAAGGGAGCATCCCCCCGGGAATGAATGTCTGCCACTCCTGCGACACACCGGCCTGCGTGAATCCTGACCACCTGTTCCTCGGCACCCAGAAGAGGAACATGGAAGACTGCTCGCGAAAGGGTCGGTTTGACGACAGGAGAGGGTCGAAGAACAGGAAGGCGCAACTCGTCGAGGCCGACATCCCGGGCATCCGACAACGCCTCAAGACCGGAGAATCGCTGCAAGCCATCGCCACATCGCTCGGCGTCAGCAAGAGCGCCATCGCCCACATCAAGCAGGGGCGCACCTGGACGCACGTTCCCTGACGCGTAGAGCGTGCGAACAGCCCCCCGGTCCTCCTCCGCGAGCACCCGATCGTAGAGGCTCACGCCGTGCCCCTGATGAAGTCGTGAAACCGTTTGATCGTAGCCTTCAGCGTCGGCGTCACGTTGTAGGCCCGGTGCGTGTTCGTCACGTACCAGGTCTTGCCGTCCACTTCGGACTTCCAGACGGCTGGCGTCGGCAGGTGCTCGATCTCGCCAGTCTTCTCGTTCCGCTTGAGCCGGTTGTGCCAGACGGCCTTCCGATCGAAGCAGAGCTGCCGTTCCTCGGGGTCGAGCGGCTTGCGGCCCTTCCTCAGCACCTTGAACGACGGCTGCTCGTCCTCGAACGTGGGCGTCGGTTCGCCTGCTCGCCATACGACGTAGACGTCCTTGACGTGCCTACCGTCCGGGCCTTTCTCCGTCGTGTCGATCAGTTTCCCGTCGATAAGGGCCATCGCGTGTCGACGAACACCGATCACGTAGCGCCCCTTCGGATGCGAATTCACGAAGTCGCGCAGTTTTGTCTTCTTGTCCCACGGTAGTCGAACCGGCTGATACTTCCACCCCGCCTGGCGCAAGCCGCTGAGAATATGCCCGGTGTTCATGGCGTCGTTGGCGCAGACACCGAATGCCCGCATGACCGTGTTCGTGCACCGACTGGGATCGTACCTGCCCTCTGTCTTCACCCGCTTGCCGTAGATCCACCGCAGTGAGTCGGCGATCTTCTTCGCCCGCTTCCGATCGCCGCCCTTGCCGATTACGACATCGGCCTTGCCCGCGTGCTTCGTGCCAGCTGGGTAGCGCAGCACAACCCAGCCTGAGATCGGGGCAGGCTGCTGCTCGGTGTACAGGTTCGGGTCGAGCCGCTCTCCCTTCTTCCGCCTCCTGTTGAGCGGAAGCGGGAAGTTCCCGATCACCTTGCGGGACTGCTTCGAGACCCCGACCGGGTTGGTCTGATCCCAGGATCCGGCCGCGCCGATTTCCTCGCCCAACACGCGATCGAAGAGGCTCACCGCCTGCGTCCCTTCCTGTCGAGCCGGGTCCAGCACCGCTTGCACATCACCACCTTCTCCGGGCTTTCCTTCACCGTGAGGGGAACGTGGCCCAGGATCGAGCAGATGAGCTTTCGTACCCAGCTCGGCAGCCTCATACGGAATCCCATTCTATCTGTCGGACCGTTTCGGTAGAACGCCATCCTGGGAGGGCTTATGAACGAGCGAATCATCGAACTGCTACAGCTCTACGAGAACACCCTGTCGGTTCAGGGGATCCACCGGCGAGAGGAGCCACATTCGGCTCAAACCAGCGATCTCCGCCTGGCGCACGCCCGGTGGATGATCGACTTCATGCAGCAGAACGCCGCCAAGGACAAGTGGTCGGAGCGGAAGGCGCTTCACCAGCTCGGCGTCATCCAGGGAATCCTGTGGGCCGAGAACGTCTTCTCGATGCCAGCGATCAACGACCAGAACAGGGATCTCGAGCAGGAGCCAGCGAAGACCGCGAAGACCTCGTAGACCCCGAATGGTTTCGTTTTGTCCGGGTCTACAACCATTTCTAATCTGGACTCCTCGTCGTCCCGCCCTGAGAATCCGGGGATGGGCCGCTCGAGAAGGAAAGGTACGCCAAGACCTTACGACCAGGGGGATTGGGACGCCTGCATCGCTTGGAGGCGTATGTACGTCGCCTGCCAGAACGCTGGATGGGGCGTACGGGTACCGATAGCCAACTTCCTCCAAGAGACCCGCAAGGCGATCAACGAGACCGCGTGCACCCCGAACGTGAGAACCAGGGCACTGAGCCGGTTACGGAAAGCCTGGGCCGCGTTAGCGTCGAGGGACGACTGGGAAGCGTGCGTTCACGGCATCGCCTCGCGAACGATCATCGTCGAGGACGAAAGCCCGGACATGCACGAGCTTCAGGCGATCGTCCTGTGCGCCGCGATCAGGGAGGCTTTTCCGTTAGCCCCGCCGGGCTTCGAGAAGATCGGACGCTCGGCGACGAAGGCGGAACCAGGTAGCATCATCGCCGCCGACAGCTCGGCGACGGACAGCGAGGAAGACGACGATGAGTGAAACCCAGACCCAAACGCACTGCCCAAAGTGCGGCCTGCATCGGGATGCGGTCCTGAGCGTGGTGGAGGACCCGACGGGCGCGTGGACGTGCGCGAGCTGCGACCGGAACCCGCCGCGCGAGCCGACCGAGGCGATGGTCGTTCTGCCCTGTCCACGGTGCGGGCCGCCGCCGAACAACGGTTGCTTCGCGTGCGGGGGCCTCGGGAGCGTGCGCGTGGCTATGAGCGCGCTGCGCGTCTACGACCCGAGCACGCAGGAGGCCGGTCCCCAGATGCTCACCGAGGGACCACCTGCCGGAGAGCTGACGGAGGACACCGCCGGGTAGAACGGTGGTATGAATCTGAACGAGAAGCGCGACAAGAAGATCGCGCTCTACACCTTCGTTGGCGGCATCCGCGACGATGGCTCCGTCTACTCGATGTCACGCGGCATCTACGACTACGAGCTGGACGCGGACGGCTGGGTCTACCCACCCAAGCACCGGCGAATCTGGAGACACCCGCTCGAGCGCTGGTACGTCTGCATCGAGAAGCACGGTTACAACACCGCCTGGATCGTCCGTCGCGACAAGCTCACCGACATCCGCGCGATCGAGGCCCTTCGCTGGCGCATCCTGCGCGTCCTGCACGAGAAGGCTATTCCGACGTTCGGAGAGGTTCGCGAGCGCTCGAAGAAGATCGGCCGCATCTTCCATCGTAAGTGGTCAGGCACAGGACAAGAGCAGTTCACGAAGTGGGACGAGCACGGCAACCAGGAGAGCTACGACATCGACGAGTGGTTCGAGCACACGGAACGAGACCCGGAGAACGCGATCGATCGTCTCGCGTGCCTTCCGCGACCAGACGAAATCGAACTCGGCGTGGAGTACGATGCGGCGCGAGACCGAGTCGATCGCCTACGACGGCGCCTCGAGATAGTGGACGAGGTACTCAACACGGCGCTAGCCGCCACCGGCCGCTGCCCACCGCTGGGCTACCGCAACGCTCGGAGATGCGCCCCGGGGGAGATCGTCTACCACGTCCAGATCAACGGGCGTTCCTACCTCCTGCTCGCAGCCTCGCTCGGCGGCAACCTTCAGCGCGTCTGGCCGTCGCCCTCCGACACCTTCGTGGACTTCGACGAGCTGCCCAGACCGGCGTCACGGCATCGATCGAGGACATCTTCATCGTCGCGGGCTACCGCCGCCAGCTGATCCACCGCCCCGGCCTGCTCCTCGACACGGATCGTCGCCTGTAGCTCGCCGTCTGGTCCCATGTCCATGCTCTCGATCTGCATCTTGGGGTCGACGAACCGCTTGTTGCCGAGCGTGATCGGCTTGCCCTTCAGCCAGGGCTCCTGGGTGCCACCGATGTCGACCTTGAGCTTCCCCTCTCGCGCAGCCTTCTCCATCGCCTCCTTGAACAGCTCGGGCGGGTAGACCCGGCCGTTCGCGTTCAGCAGACCGTCCATCGGGTAGCTCACGCTGATCTGGAGAGGCTCGTCAGGCACCGGCGCCCGCCTTCGTCTTCGCAACGCGCCGCAGCCGGTACAGCCAGATCCGCGACGCGCCCGGCTTCTTCATCTTGTCGACCACGATGCCAGGCAGGTCGCGCAGCTCTCGGAGCCGCCGGAGCCCCTCGCTCGCCGGGCGCCCGTTCTCCCCAGCCGCCGTGCGGATCTCGTCAGCCTCGTACCAGAGCCCGTCGCCCATCATGTCGGCGACTCGCTTCGCCCCTGCGGACAGCTCGACCAGGTCTCGCTGCGTGAGAATACCGGCCCCGCCGAGCGCCTTGGCCGACTTCTGCTTCACCGCCTTGGGATTCACCTTCGGCTGGCGACGCTTGGCCGCGACCCGGGAGAGGATCGACCGAAGCGTGGCCGATCCGATCTGGCGGTCGCAGTCCTTCGCCGGACAGTAGATCGGGTGATCGAGCCGCACCGCCTCCTCCATCTTCTGGAGCAGGTCCCTCGTCATCGGGATATCGTTACCGCACTGGGCACACGTGATGAGCATCACTCTCCTCCTTCGACCTCTATCCGGGCTTCCATGAGCCTCCTCATCCGCCCGCACTCCGGCTTCCAGCAATCGCGCCAGTTGTCGATGTGCGTGCTGTGTACGTGGTGCGCCGCGTGGCAGCGCTGCGCCAACTCCTCGACCGCCTTCTCGAGCGAGTCCTGGCGCAGGATGAGAGGCTTGAGCTTCGCGACCATGTCGTCGTAGGCGATCTTCGCGAGCTTGTCCACGGCCGACTGGCCTTGCCGCGCGTCGGAGAGAGTCGCCTGTACCATCATCGCCATCCCATCAACGTGATCCGAGAACGGCACACCGGACGGACACTGCGTATCTAGCGAGAATGTGCCCCCGAAGGTAGCCAGGTAGCCGCAGTCCACACAGTAGAACTCGGTCGAGACCAGCTCCGTGCCTGTCCGCTTCCAGCCGACCCGCGCTCGCTGATCGCACTCTGGGCACCGGACACGCTCCAGCACGTTGACGGCGACGAGGGACTCCTCCATGTGGTCCTTGAGGTTCCACGGTCCCAGCTCGGTGATCAGCATTCATCGCATCCCGAGCACGTCCTGGGCTCGGCGGCAGATCCCGCGCGGACACTCGTCCCAGGTGCAGTCGCAGAGGTCCGGCGGATGGGCGCCATGGTACGCCTGGTGTGTCATCTGGGCGATCTTCCTGATCTCCGTCTCCAGCTCCTCGATCCGCTCGTCCTTCCGGCGCATTGTCGCAAGGAGGTCCACCGCGTCCTCGGGCAGCGCGTTCTTGTCGAGGAACGCCTGGAGCTGCTCCACGGCGTCCGGCGGCGTGATCATGCTCCAGGCGATGGGGTCAGGCGGCGAGAACGTGCCGAGGAACCCGCAATCCACGCAAGCCAGCTGAATCGACAGATTCGGGTCGTTCGTGCCCGTCGCGTTCGGACGGATGTTTCCTAGCTTGCCGCACCTCGGACATCTCAGCGCATCCCGAATCGACTGATTAGCTGGTCTCGACACGCTCGTCCTCCACAGGGAACGTCGGTCCCGGCACGAACACCGGACTCGATGGAGATGAGATGAGCCCGGCGACCGCCGACGACACCGTCGCTGGCGGATCGCCGCGCCGGATTAGACCGGCACGGACCAGACCAGCGAGTAGACCGCCGATGGCCTGGCCGTCATCGGCCTGGGGTACCGCATTGGTGATCGCGTCGGCCGAGGTCCAGCCGAACCGGAGCAACTGGCGGTAGATCGCAAGCACAACGCGGCCGTAGACCAGCATGTCAGCTCTATCGATTAGGCTCTGCCTGGTGATCCTAGCCCGGCACTCTGTGCATCTCAGCGCCTTCTCCTCGGCAAGAGCCGTCCAGAGCGAGATCACCGGAATGCTCCGGCCGCAGTCGCACGTCAGTTTCTCTTTCATCACTGGGGGTTATACCCGGGTCGGCCGACGAGGCCCGGGTAGAACTTCTTGTGGAGGCACAATCCGATGAAGCACAAGCTCACGATCGCCCTGGTGGGCAACGTCCACGTAATCTCAGACGGCGGGCGGATCGCCCGCCTCTTCCAGCTCCCGGGCGGTGTCGCCTGGGAAATGGCCGTCGAGGCGCCGAGCCAGCTCGCCGAGCGCGTGCGCCAGATGGAGGGTCTGCTCGAGGAGGCCGAGAAGCGCGCGGCCCAGGGCTTGATCCCAATCCCAGGCGCGGGATCCGGTTACGTCAGCGGCAGCGGAGGCGGCAGTTCCATGCTCACCTCGTTCACGGCCAGCGGGGGGACCGGAAAACTGACGATCGATCCCCCGGGGACCGCGCCCATCGAATCTCTCCCTATCAGGAGGAGGTACACGTGGCGGCTGAAGAAGGCCGGGATCACGACGATCGGTCAGCTCGCTGGCATGACCGAGAAGCAACTCAGTGAGATGCCTGGTATCGGCGAGGCCGTCGTCAAGCAGGCGAAGCGCGGCATGGCGAAGCTCGGTATCCGACTCGCGAAGAAGGTCAGCGCAGACCAGAAGAAAGGAAAGCGCCGGTGAGCCTTGGGTAGAACCAGGGGCGTAAAGGACAGAGACCAGACATGAGCGACGAGGCACCAGCAATCCCCAAGACGGTCTTCCGCGACGCCGACGCTGTTCGTCAGACCCTCCTCGGCCTGCGCACGGACGTCGTCGCGCACAGGTTCATCACCGTCAAGGTCAAGTCGCTCCTCCACGCCTGTGGCCAGACCAACGGAGGCGACCGTGGCGAGGCGACCACGCGTCTCGTGGCCGCGCTCTCACTCCTCAACGACATGGACGAGTTCCAGTCGTCCGCCACCTGGAAGGGCGAGCGGATCGAGAGCGTCTTCGTACGGGCCGTGGACAGCAACGTCGAACTCAAAGACGTCATGCGGATCATGTACGCGCCGGACGTGCAGGCCGTCTGCGCGATGGTCCAAGAGGGGCATCGCGGCGTCGCCCGAGCGAGCGGCCTCGACTCGGAGGACGTGCTCGGGTGGCTGCGCAACGGATGCAAGATCCCGAACGCGGTCGCGAAGCTGATCGAGATCATCGACTACCACCAGCGCTGCAACGCGGTGCTAACCGACGACCCCCTGTCGCTCTCGGACTTCGTCGATGAGTATGAGCAGAAGAAGGCCGAGCGCATCACACAGCTCGACGCGCTTCAGATCATCGTGCAGGAGGAAGAGGAGAACGAGCGCCAGCGCCGGGCGGAGGAAGAGGCCGCTCGGATCAAACGAGAACAGGAGGAGCGCGAGGCCGAGCTGGAGAGGCTGCGCCTCGAAAACATGCTCTGCCCTGTCTGCTGCCTCAGGTCCAAGATGGAAGGTCGGCGGCTCTGTCGAACCTGCGAAGACGCAGCGATCTCGTCGGCCCTCAGCGACACAGGTGAGGTCCAACTCACCCCCGAGTTCGAGGAGGATCGCGACTGGGAGACGCCGCTCGAGAAGCACGCGGCGCGGGCCGCTTACGACGCGGGCGTCGAAGATCCGGTCAGCTATCACGCAATCGGTGCTGCAATCATGGAGGTCGAGGGGCTCCTGGCCGAACATGAGCTGTCACTCGCCGATCTCGGCTTCTTCGTGAACGGCTACAACAACGACGAGAGCGGTGAGGGGCCTCGGCTGGCCCAGGCAGTCGACAAGCGTCGCGGCGACGGCCGCGTGGTCGTGGACGGGATGGAGTTCTACCCCCACCGCGTCCGCGAGCGCCTGAAGGCAGCGCTCGGGAGCCTCAAGGTGGTCAGTGGCATCGCCGAGACCCTGGTCGAGGAGATCGAGTCCGGCGGTGAGCTGCGTGAAGCACTCGGCTACGAGGGGTCCCAGCAGGTCTCCGAGCTGGACGCCCGCGTGGACGAGGTTACCCGGGATCTCAAGTACCTTCGGACAGAGCTGGTCCCCAAAACGGTGGACGAGCGCTCCGAAAGCAGGAGAGCGAGGTAGAACGTCATCATGGCTACTCCGAGATTCAAGCTGAAGAAGTTCCAGGCCCACAAGACCAAGATCGCGAAGGCGATCAAGAAGGTCGGCGGGGCCGAATGGGACCTGGCCAAGGGCTACCAGGGCCTCTGGGGCGACTGCACGTCGCCGGACGAGTTCCGGGAGTTCCTGGCCGATCCGGCCGATGGTCTCGGTCTGGACAGCAACAAGATCAAGACGGCCCGCCGCATGATCTCGGCGCTCAAGAGCGCGCCCGAGAAGGCGATCTGGGAACGGCTCGGCTGGAGCGGCGGCGTCTCTCAGCTCGAGCGCATCCCCAAGGCGCGCGAGCGAAAGGCGGTTCACGACGAGGTGCTGAAGCGCATCGGGAAGGGCGGGCGCGGCAAACTGTCGAAGGCCACCTTCAAGCAGCTCCTCCGCGACCTGGCCCCGTCACTGGAGGTCAAGGACAGCGTCCAGCGCGAAAACGAATGGGCCGCGCGGATCAAGAAGCTGGAGCACGAGAACTTGGTGCTCAAGCGGGAGTTCAAGGGACTGCTGCGTCGACTCCCGCCGGAGACAGAGGACGCGGTTAGCGACGAGGCGTTCGAGATTCTCGGAGCGAGGCGGCGAAGAAAGCGGCGCGCCTAGTCCCCGTTCTCGCGCAGCATCCCGCCGACCTTGTGCTGCTGGCTCTTCGTGAGGTCGTCCCAGAACGGGACGATGTCGTGCACGGGCGAATTGCCGTTCATTGGTGAGACTTCGCCAGCTGCCTCCAGCACCACCTGACGGACAACGTCCTCTCGCTTCGCACTCTTGAGTAGCTTGACCGCTGTCTGGATGAGGCGCGCTTCAGCCGCCCGAAGCCGCCCTTGCAGCTCCCTCTCGCGACCCGCCTCTTCCGCAGATGGCTCTCGACTGAGCGGCTGAACGGTCATGCTTGAACCTCTTCCCCGTTGTCTTCGCCCGAAGGTTGCTGTTCCGACTTCTTGTGGAACCTGCCTGTGGTATCAACCGGCCCGGTTCCCGACCCAGTCCCGGTGCCAGAGATTCCCTCCTCGATCCGTCGAGAGAATGACTCGGTGACGCCGATGACACGTTCGTACAGAGTATCTCGGTCGGCCACTCGAAGCTCGTGCAACTCGTCGATACGCCTCCTAAGTGCTTCGTTCTCGTCTCGCATCTTCTGAATGAAGTCGATCTGACCCTCGTTGCACGTCCGATGAACGTCCCTCATGCTCGCGAGCATCGTCGTCAGCGCATCCAGCTTCTCGTCCATCTCCAGCGAGAGCGCCTGTTGTCTGTCGGTGTTCCACCAGACCTTCACGCCGGGTTGCGCCGGGTCATCGACCGCGTGCCACTTGTGCAGGTCCGCGCTCTCCGTCCGCATCGCTGAGACCAGCTCGAGGAGGTTGTTCAGCTTGTCGTCAGCGCTGACAGGCTTCCCGTCCTTCTTGTCCTTGTCGGCCTGCTGTTGTGCCTTCTTCTCGGCGTCGCGTTCCTTGAGTCGGCCGATGGCGTACTTGAAGCCCTCGACCAACGCCAGGGCCATTGCGATAAAGGCGGCCATGAGCGCTTCGTTCATACGTCGATACTAACAGCCAGTGGGCTTAGGAGCAGCCTGTGGTCTCTCCGCACGAGACGCAAACGCTGCACGTTCCGCTCGTCTGCGTAAGGCCCCCACAGCGCGGACAGATCTGGGCCTCACGGGAGGCACCGTTCGTCGGCGGCACCGGCTCTACGCTGCCGTCACCTTTGCTCTTGAGCGGGTGCACGTGGGCGAGGTCGTGTCGGCCGAGGTACTCGACCGCAAGCACCTTGAAGATGTAGTCGATGATCGAGGTCGCCGTCTTGACGTGGTCGTGGCCGACAACCGGCCCGGCCGGAAGGAAGCGCGTCCACGTAAAGGCGTCCACGTACTCCTCGAGCGGCACGCCGTGTTGGAGTCCCAACGAGATGGAAATCGCCACCGTGTTGAGGAGCGAGCGGAGCGTCGCGCCCTCCTTGTGCATGTCGATGAAGATCTCGCCCAGGGAACCGTCCTCGTAATCGCCGGTCCGCAGGTAGACCTTGTGCCCGCCGATCGTTGCCTCCTGGGTGAAGCCAGTCCGGCGCTTCGGTAGCCGGTGGCGACGACGGCGCGCGCGGACCTGCTCGTCCTGAGCGCGCTCGGCCGCAGGCTCATCCGGCTGGCGCTTCTTCCGGCCCGACGTGAGCACCTGGCAGCCCTTGCTGCCCGCACGGAACACGGCCACGGCCTTGAGCCCCATCTCCCAGGCGTCGCGGTAGAGCTGCTCGATCTGCTCGACGGTCGCATTCTTCGGCAGGTTGCACGTCTTGGAGATCCCACCGCAGAGGAACGGCTGCGCGGCGGCCATCATGCCCAGGTGGCCCTTCGGGGTGATCGCGCCCTCGCCGGTCGCACACGAGAAGACCGGGTAGTGCTCCGGCCGGACGTGCGGCGCGCCCTCGATCTTCCCGTTGTCGTCGATGTACTCGGCCACCTCGCGCTGCGCGTCCGGCTCGTAGCCGAGCGCATGGAGAGCCTCGATCACAGCGCCACTGGTGATCTTCATCGTCCCACCACCGGCGAGCTTCTTGTGCGCGATCAGCGCGTAGGTCGGCTCGATCCCCGTCGTGTCGCAGTCCATCAGGAACGAGACGGTCCCGGTCGGGGCGAGCAAGGACAACTGCGCATTGCGGAAGCCGTGCTGCCCACCGAGGTCAAGCGCGCGCTCCCAGGCGAGTGTCGCTTCGTCACGGATCGGACTCTGCGGGATGCCGTCGAGCGCGTCCTTGTGCATCTGGCCGACGCGGAGCATGGAGTCCCTGTTGAACGCGAAGCCGGTGAACGGCCCGACGCGCATCGCGATCTCGGCCGACATCTCCCAGGCGGTTCCGCTCATCAGCGCGGTGATGGCCGAGCAGACGGCACGGCCCTCGTCGCTGTCGTAAGGGAGCCCCATCCGCATGAGCAGACCGCCGAGGTTCGCGTAGCCCAGGCCGAGGGGCCGGAGCCGGTGGCTGTTCTCGGCGATCTTCTTCGTCGGGTAGCTCGCGTAGTCGACGATGATCTCCTGGGCGAGGATGAAAACCCTGCACGCCTGGCGGAAGCTCTCGATGTCGAACGTGCCGTCGGAATGGAGGAACTTGACCAGGTTCAGGCTGGCCAGATTGCAGGCCGACTCATCGACGAACATGAACTCGCCGCACGGGTTCGAGGCCCTGATCTTCCCAGCGTTCGGCGTCGGATTCCACTTGTTGATCGTGTCGTGGAACTGGATGCCAGGGTCGCCGCACTCCCAGACGGCCGACGCGATCTTGCGGAGCAGCTTCTTCGCGTCGAGCTTCGTGGCAACCTCGCCCGACGTGCGGAACCGTGTTGACCACTCATCGCCCTTCTCGGTCGCGCGCATGAAGCCATCGGTTACCCGCACCGTGTTGTTCGCGTTCTGCCCAGAGACGGTCCTGTATGCCTCGCCGTCGATGCCGCCGGAGAACCCGGCAGCAATGAGCGCCTTCGCCTTCCTCTCCTCTTGCACCTTCCAGTCGATGAACCGCTCGACGTCCGGGTGGTCGGCGTCGAGGATTACCATCTTCGCAGCCCGGCGCGTTGCGCCGCCCGATTTGACCGATCCGGCCGCCGTATCGTACGCGCGCAAGAAGCTCATCACGCCCGACGAAGATCCGCCGCTGGAGAGCGGTTCCCCGATCGCGCGCAGGCGGGAGAAATTGGTTCCAGTGCCGCTTCCGTATTTGAAGAGGCGCATCTCGGTCTTGATGCCCTCGGCGATTGACATGAGGTCGTCCTCGACTGAGCGGATGAAGCAGGCCGAAGCCTGAGCGCGCGAGTAACCGTCGGTCGTCTGGACCGCCTCGCCCAGCGATTCGACCCAGGCCCAGTTGCCAGCTGACTCGCCGGTGATGTTGTAGCTCTCGGCCAGTCCGACGTTGAACAGGACCGGCGAGTTGAAGCAGCCGACCTGGTTCACGAGGAGGTGCGCCAGCTCGCGGTAGAAGATGCGGCCGGTCTCCGGTGTGAAGTAGCCCTGGTGCTGCCCGGCCGATGAGAGTGCATCGGCGATCCGGTGCACCACCTGGCGAACCGATGTCTCGGTCTTCGTCTTGGGCACGCCTCCCTTGCGGAAGTACTTCGAGACGACAATGTCGGTCGCGCGCTGGCTCCAGCTCGCGGGAACCTCCACGTCCTCCATCTCGAACACGACGGTCCCGTCCGCGTTCTGGATCACAGCTCGGCGACGATCCCACTCGATCCCCTCGAAGGGATCATCGGTCTTGGTGAAGTAGGGCTTGAGCTGTACGGCAGAAGTCTTATCACCAACAGCACTTACGGGTGACGACATACGGTCTCCATAGTTGGTAGAGGGACCGCCGGATGACCGGCAGGGCGTATTCTACCGAGGTCTTCCGAACATCGCTGCCCGCTCTACGGGGGCACCGGCCGTCCAAATCAGCGCTGATTCGCTAACTCAAACGATCTCGATCAGGTCGTAGCTGACCGGCTCGACGGTATGCTCGTCCTGGTAGCCGCACCCCGGGCACGGCATCATCGGCTGCGCGGCGGTGATCCTCGCCGTCTGCTCCAGTTCGATCGGCTCGGCCCGTCGCCCGCCCCTCGGGCACCGGATGATCCAGCCCTCCGGGGCCTTCTTCCGGCCGCCCGTCTTGGAGCGGAGCACGGCCAGGTCGGCGACCTGCTGGACCATCGCCCGTAAGTCCTCCAGAGTTCCATCGTTACGGACGATCACGTCGAACAGGGAGTCCGGGGCGTCGGCGATCTTGTCCTCGGAGGGGTGGCCACGGACGACGGGGACGCTCTGACGGACCACACGAACTGCCAGGACAAGCCCGTGGAAGCCCAGCGCGGCCCGTACACCAACGATCTCCTCGTTTGGGTGTCGTCCGTCACTGACGATCGTGCAGCGCTCCTGGGCGGCCCGTGTGCGTTCTACGAGCCGATCCATCCAGACGGTCGGGCCGATCCGCTCCCGGGCCTCCTGACCCTCGTCCTGCATGAGTTTACGCGGGGTCTGCCCGTAACGTCCGAACTTGGGGTCCTCCTTCACCGACTGCGGCCCATTGAGCACGTCCATCGGGATCCCCGTCTTCAGGTGGACGCACACCTTCAGCGGAGCTGCGTAGGCATCCCGCCGCGCGTCCGGGAGCAGCTCGGCTAGCGCATCCGCCGTCACGTCCTTGCCATGTCCTTTGTTCCCCGCGACGACCACTAGAACCCGTGGACCCACGTTGCCCTCTCTCCCGGTGCGCTCGGCACCGCTTCGCCGAGCCCTCCTGCCAGCACTCGATGCTGAGGGGCTCACCTGTGTCGAACTCGTACGTGTTACAGGCGCGCCCGCATCCACACAGGCACGCGATCGTGTTTCCGTTGCCATCGGTCAGCGCTGACCAGCCGCTCTTCCAGGGGGGCACTACGTGCAGCCCCTCACGAGGAAACCGAGCGCGAACCCCAAGACCAGCGCGATGGCGCCAGCGGTTAGCGCGCACCCCGCAACGTACTCGCTGGTGTGCCGGTGAGAGCGCCGTGGAACAGTCTCCCTCGGTATTGGCCTCCCGGCGCAGCGCGGGCACTCTTCGCCCTCAGCCATGATCTCGTGACAGACCGGGCACCACGTAGGCTCGACCATGACCCACGTTCTACCCAGGACGAGCGACGAATCGAGCTACGAACTGAGAGTCTTCAGTGGTCGGCGCTTGCCTTCGATCGCCAGCTGACGCATCCGCTCTCGCGTCTCGGCCCGCTGTTCCAACTCGCGCTGCCGCTTCGCCAGCAGCTCGGGCGTCATGTCCTTGCGGGTGACGATCGTGTTGGCAGGCGGGATCGTGTTCGACGGAGGCACGCGGTAGGGATGACGACCACCGGCGATCCGGCCGCCGATGCCGCCGTACTCCTCGAGCGACTCTGAGAGCTTCTCGCGGGCCGCCACCGTGACGTAGCGGTTCCGGGCGGCCTTCGACAGCTTCTTGTAGAACCTCTTGGCCGCCTTGAGATCCCGGCGTTCTAGCGCGTCAGCGAGGAGGGCAAGGCGCGCGCGCTCCATCCCCTTGAGCTTCGCAAGCTCCCGACGGAGCAATTGCGCCGCGCCTTCCTTCCAGTCTCCGCCCACGTGGTAGGGAACATCCAGCGGCGCCGCCCCGCCGGTGAACATGCCCCAGGCGGCCTCGCCGAGCGACTCCTTCTTGCCCTTGGGCCACAGCTCACCCTTCTTGACCCAGCCCTTGAACTTGCCGTTGCCGTAGAACACCGGCTCGCCGCGCTTCTTCTTGAGGCCGTCGATCAGCTTGCTGATGGTCACGTCGTCCATCGCCGCGATCTCGTCGGCAGTCGGGCTTCTGAGCTTCTGCTGCTTGGCGAGGTGCTGGGCGTAGCTGATCTGCGAGCTGGACGCGGCCTTGCCCTCGTCGATCCGCTTGCCTTGCTGACGGCGCTTCTTGCTGGCCGCCTTCTTGCCGTGTCGGCGCGGATGCCCCCACGTCCCACTGAGCTTCTTGGACGCTGCCGCGCCCCCCTGCTTCGACTCGCTCAGATCCTTCCGCTTGAGCCGCTTGATGAAGCGTGGGACCTTGTCGCCCGGCGAGAGCCCTAGCACCGCCTTCACACGCGGACAGTCGTACCAGGCGTTCTGGCCACGCTTCTCCCAGGATGGCTTGTTCCGCCACGCGTCCCACGCACGAGCGAGCGCCCGCTTCTCATCGGAGGAGAGAGCGGCGAAACCAGCTGCCGCCGTCGCGGCGGCCTCGCCTAGCACCCGCTCGTAGAGGCTCACTGCACCACCGAGTATCCGGTCTTGAGGTTGTAGTCGAGCCGACCCTGCGCCTGGAGCTTCTTGAGCGCCTTGGCTGCCGCCCTCACATCGCTGCCGATTGCCTTGGCGACCTCGCGCAGCTTCGCGCCCTTCTTCTTGCGGAGCAGGTCGATGATCGCGCTCGTCTCGGGAGCGGTCGCCTCCTCGATCGGCTCTTCCTGTTCCTCGATCGACACCCGAGCTGCCCGCGCGATGTCCTCGAGTCGGGAGACGGCCGCCTGAGCGATCCGGTCGTCACCCTGATCGAGGTCCACGCTGACGGCCCGCGCGCCGATGACGAGCGCCTCGCCCAGCGTGGCGGGCGTATCGTCGCTCTCCATCCGACTGAGCACGTAGTCCAGTACGGCCGTTGCGGCCTCGTCGACCTGCTCCTCGGTGAGTACAGGCGGACCCGGCCCCGGGTCGGGGTCGGCCTCCACGAGGAAGCCAGCGAGATCCTCGGCCACATCCTTCAGGCCCACGGTAGCCTCCCGCGAGCTACGGCCGCTTGTCGCGCTTGATCAGATCGTCCGGGTACTCCATGCCCTCGGCGAAGAGGTCGAGGTCGCGCGCGCTCTTGGGCTCGCGCCGCTCGGTGCGGACGTCCACCTCCTCGCGGCCATCAGGCGTGTAGCCCGGACCCGACACGCCAGCGGTACTGCGCGTGGCCGCCGCCTTCGCCTCGGGATCAGCGGGAGTCGACGCAGGCCCGTGCACGCCCTTGCCCGGCCCCTTGTAGGGCTGGCGGAACCTGCTCTTGGACTTCCCGCCCTTCACGGGGATGTTGGCCTCGAGCTGGGCCAGCCGACGATCCATCCCGGTCAAGGTCGGATCGTCGGTCAGCATGGCCTCGGCGAACTGCACGTCGCTCGCGTCGCCGAACGACCCGAAGTCGTCGAGGGCCATGCCCTTCTCGCGCAGCTCGTTGAACGACTCGCCGTACTCGGGGGTGGCACCGCGCGCGTGGGATTCCGCCTGCGGCTCGGGCTTCGGCTCGGGCTTCGGCGCGGGCTCCTCGTCCTCGCCCCGGAAGCGCCGGATCGCATCACTCAGGTTCATGACATCCTCCGTGTCTTCGTACTTCTTCTTGCGCCTGCCCCGCTTTGCGCGCGGCGGGCGCTTCGTCTGCCAATTCGGGGACGGCATTCCGAACTGACGGGCCTTCGGGTCATCGGCATCCGGCGGCCCGGTGGTCTCATCAAGCGACTCGTCCACCTCGCCGGGCGTGTCGTCCTTCGGCTGGTCTTCCTTGTTGCGCTCGACCTTGGGCACCGGGTTCAGGTCGGTCTGGGACTGGCCAGAGACCGTGATTCCGCCCGTGCGCAGCGCGCGTAGACATCCGGCGAGTCGACGGGCGCGCGTAGGCTTGGCGCCCTTGATGACCTTCTTTCGGATCTCCTTCATGGCGCCGTCGATGTCACCGGCCTCCATCTCGGCCAGGTTCGCCCGGTCCTCCGCGCTCTCCTCCTTGTGCTTGGAGACCGCTTTGCGGAGGCGATCGTACATGGCCTTCTGCTTCTGGATGCCAAGCGGGCTGTGCTTGATGACCTGGAGAAGCTGACCGGCCTCGAACGCGATGGCCGCGTGATGCTCCTGTTTGGCCGTCCGCCGAATGAACTGGATCGCGGGCATGTTCCAGTTGCCCTGGTGCTTCCAGGTCTTGTCGATCTCAGCCAGCGCGTCCTTGTAGGAGACCTGATCCTTCTTGCCCAGGTAGGTGACCTTGGTGACCGCCTCGGCCAGCTCGGCCAGCTCGTCCTCGCGCAACGGCTTGATGTGCCCGCTCTTGGTGAACTGCTGCCACTGCTTGAGCGAGATGCCGAACTGATTGCTCGGCACGTAGATCGAGAGCGCCTTGCCCTTCTTCTTGCCCTTGGAACCGAGGCGCGTCATCAGGATGTTCTGCTTGGGCGAGGAGCTGTCCATCCAGACCTCCCACGGCCCGCTGATCACACCGTCGATGCCCTTGACAGTGTACCGCTCGCCCTTCCTGGGACCGGCGGCCTCGACCAGCTCCTCGTCCTCCTCGAGCTTGAACGGGACGCCCTCGTACTCCGGCTCGCGGGGGTCGCCCGGCCCAGCTGAGAACGAGACCGACTGGATCATCTCGCAGTCGAGCGCCTCCTCGACGATCGGGTGATCGTCCGAGCGGTGCTCGGCTAACGTCATCGGCTGGGGGAAGTAGTGGGAGGTCTCGCCCTCCATCAGCGGCCGGGGGCCGGTCGGGGCGTCGTCACCGAACCAGGGGCCGGAGCTGGCGCCGCGATCGAGCCCCAGGAGCATCCGCTCCTCGGGAGTCAGGTGGTCGTCCACGCCCTCGGTCTTGGGCGCGCGCTTGAGGCCCTTGAGCATCACGGCCATGTCGCCCCAACCGGCGTTGACGTCCCCGTCCTTGAAGGTGTAGAGGGAGATGCGATGGAGCCGGGCACCCTTCTTCGGCTTCCCCTCCATCGGTAGGAGCGTCACGGACGTCATCCCCGACCGCTTGCTGTGCGACCGGCGACCGACCTTCCACGGATGGAACTTGCCGTCCATCTTGGGGTGCCGCCCCATGATGCTGGTCATGGCAACGAGGAGCGTCTCCTTGGGCTTCAGCGAGGCGAAGATCCGATTCCACTCCGCCTGGCTGTCCTCGGTCAGCGGCTCGTTCAGCGAGCAGTCGGCGAACGGACCCGCCATCGCCATGTGGAGCAGCTTGTCGATCGAATCGCTCATAGGTGGCCTCGGCTCAACATCTTACCCGCTCTCCAGCTGCGGGTCGATCAACTTGGCGATGGACTCGTCACCGAGCTGCGCCGCAGGATCGCGACTCCGCCGACCGGCGCGGGCACCTCCCACTCCTTGTCACGGCACTTGGGGTCGTAGCCCTTGCACTTGCTCCGTCGCTGGCGCTTCATGCGCCGCTTGCGCTCGCGCTCGATGACTGCCAGCCCGCGACGGCCGTAGAACGGGAGGCCGCCGGTCGTACGTGCGCCGATGTTGGCCGTGGTCGTGGCCTCATCCATCTCGCGGAACCGCCGGACCGCCTCGGTCAGCGTCACTTGTTGAGCTTCCTGAGCGTCTGCGCCAGTCGTGCCTGCTGACCAGTGCGGCCGGGCTTCTTCGCGGCCTTCTTCAGCTCATCCGCCGGGATCGTCCCCTTCTTGGTGCGCTTCTCGATCTTCTTCTTCAGCGCACCAGGACGCTTGATCGCGCCCGCGATCCACTTCTCCTCGCCTTCCTTCTGGATGCCCTTGCCCTTGTGGTAGGGCTTCTCGCTGTCGTCGGAGTCGCCGACGTGCGCCTTGAAGGCCGGGCTGTTGATGTTGCCCTTCATCTTCGGGTGCGTCTTGGGGTTCGGCCGCGCCTCGCGAAGCACGGCAGCGCTGACCGGCGCCTCCTCGGCCTTCTTGGCCGCGTTCTCGGCGTACTTCTTGAACGACGCCATGAACGCCTTGGGGTCGAGCGTTCCGGCCTCGAGCTGCTTGCGGATCATCGCCTCGTTCTTCTTCACGAACGCGGCGGCGACCGAACTGAGCCAGATGACCTTGCTCGAGGGGAGCTTCCCCTTCATCGGGCCGGTCATGATGTGCATCGCCAGGCCCTTCGCGAACTTGGTCGGATTGAACCCCTCGACCAGCTCCTCGTCTTCCTTCACGTCCGGGTGGAACGGGGCGTCACCCTTCGTGGCCGCCTTCTCCTTCGGCGACATCTTGGCGAACCTGGCCTTGTTCTCGGCCGATCGCTGCTTGCGCGTCTTCTCCTCGTCCAGCCCCTCGTGCTTCTTGGCCTTCTTGGCCTTCTTGGCTTGGGCCTCCCTGCCCTTCTTCATCCACTTGGAGAGGAAGTCACCGGCTCGAGCGGCTCGCTCGGGCGTGAAGATCTCGCCGAGGGACGGCGCCTGGCCGTATGAGTCACGCGACTCGTCGAGATCGTCGTCCTCCTTCACGTCAGGATGGAACGGCTTGTCGCCCTTGGTCGCGGCCTTCTGCTCCGGGGAGAGCTTGGCGAAGCGCTTCTTGTTCTCGATCGAGCGCTGCTTGCGGGTCTTCTCCTCCATCATCCGGCCGCCCCAACGAACCTCGCCGACTCTGGCGTTTCCCCAGAACGTCTCAGCCTGGTTGAACTCCTTGCGAGCATCAGCCCCTTTGCCGTGCATTCCCGTGTTGGGATCGCTGATCGAGGCGATGTAGTCGCGATACGCCTTCATCCCCTTCGCGGCGGCGTTCATGGCCTTCCAGTACCCTGGGAACTTCTTCTTGAGGACTGCCTTCTGCTTCTCGCTGAGTGACTTCAGCATCTTGGGCGCGTTCTTGACCGCCAACTGGTCGTCCTTGGGATGGAATGCGGTCTTTCCGCCCCATGCCCAATCCACGCCCGGATCACCCCACTTCGACTTCTTCGGCGCCTTCGGCTTGTAGAACTTGGCGTACTCCATCTCGTCGATCGGCTCACCGGCCTGCTGCACATCCGACTTGATCACGCCTTGGCGGATGGCTTCCTTCTTGTAGGTCTCCTGCTGCTCCTTGTTGAGCTTCTTGAAGTTCGACGGCTTCATCCAGTGCCGCAGAAAGCTCTTCTGCTTCGCCGGTGGATCGTGGTGGAAGCCGAACGGAAGCTGCCCGCGCTCGGCCTTCTCCAGATCGTCGAGGTTGTACTCGTCGATCCGCATCATGTCGCGGACGCTGAACGGCTCGAACGCTGAAACCAGCGGTCCGGTCGTGACGGATGAGAGATCGTCGGTGTCAGTCTCCGCCCACTGGTTGTAGGGGATCATGGAGCGCGGACGCTGCATGAACGCCGAGCCGAGCTGCATGTGCGCGCCCATCGCTGCGCCGCCCATCGTGGCCTCGTCGAGATCGCTCACGTCTTCCTCTCCCTCTTGGACGGCTACCCGCTCGAACGTCATCTTCTGGCCGTAGTCAGCCCGAATGATGGCGTTGAGGAACGCCTTCAACATGCCATCGTCGTAGCTGTGCACGATCACCGAGGATCGCTGCTTGTCCTTGATCTTGATCTTCCCACCGAACGGCTTCCGCTTGGAGGTACCGACGATCATCTTGATGTCAGATGGGCTCGTGGACGAGATGCGGATGTTGGAGAACGAGCCCTTCTTCGCGCCCTTCTCGACGGGCAACAAGCTGATGTTCCTGGGCCAGCCCTTGTACCAGTCCTCCTGCTGCTGCTGTCGAATCGTCACGTCAGTCCTCCATCGCGCGGAACTCGGCAACGGCCGCCGAGATGCCGGTCTCCTCGGTCTTCGGCGCCTTGTACTTGGGCTTGCCGGGCTCCGGCTTGTAGTGCGGCTTCGCGCCCTTCTTGTGCATGTACCAGGCGAGCGCCCACGGGTTGTCGATGTCCTTCTTGTCGCCGCTCTCGGGCTCGTCGGCGTACTTCTTGAGCTTCTTGCCGCCCTCGCCCTTCATCGCCTTGACGGTGCCGGACCAGCCGGGAGGAGAGACCTCGTCCAGCCCGACGCTCTCCGCCATCGCCTTGAGCTTCTTGGGATCCACGCCGGGGAACTGGCTCTTCCGGTAGCGGTGCTTGAGGAACTGCTCGGGCGGCCCCCAGTTCACGAACTTGGCGCTTGGCCCGCGCAGGTACCAGACCTTCCCGTCGTAGAGCCACAGCGACCCGAGCGCGTTGAGCTTGTCCTTGCTGATCTCCTTGCCGTGCTGGCCGATCTTGTCTTGCAGGCTCTCGGAGAGGGCGTCCTCGACCAGACTGCCAGCCTCCATCGCAGGACCAGCCGCGTTGCGGTGCACCCGGTCCTCGGACAGCTCGCCGGAGAGCGAGTCGGCCAGCGCGTGGGCGGCGCTGGGCGCGCGGAGCGCGGTTGCCTGGCAGATGTCCTCGATCTCGGACCAGTCCTCGTCCTCCTGCTTGATCCGGCCGCCCTTCTCGTCGTAGCCGCGCCTCTTGAGCCAGCGGATCGCGCCTCCCCGGCTCTTGAAGGTCTTGCTGGCCGAGTGGGTCAGGGCAGTGAACCCCGAGCCGTCGCTGTTCGGGTGGAGGCCGAGCTGGCGCTCGTGGGTTGACTCCTCCAGATGGTCCTCGGCCAGGTCAGCTGGGATCGCACCAGCCGAGCCGTAGGCACAGCCGGGCGCCCGTCGCCGCTGGACGTCCTCGACCGCGATGTTGAGGATGTCGCCCGCGACGAAGTGGCGGACGGCCTTCGCATCCTCGCCCGCGAAGCCGTACTGGCGCAGGTCGGGCACGCGGCCCATCCGCATTGCGACCTCGGCCACGGCGAACACGAGCGCAGGGTCGTAGCCCCGGTCCTCGGCAAACGCCTCGATCTCGGTCATGCGGCTCTTGAGCACCAGCTCGCGGGTGCCAGGCGCCATCAGCTTGGCGTCGCGAGAGAAGCCAGACGACATCGACTGGCCGTGCTTCGTCGAACCCTCGGCTAACGACCCCTGGTAGCCGGAGAACGCGCCGCGCGACAGGTCAACCAGGTTGTCGAAGAGCGCGTCGTCGGCCTCGGCCACGGCCGTCGCCTTCTTGCCGTGCATCTTCTTGACGGTACCGTCCGGGGAGACGGTCGCCAGCACCTTGAACCGCTTGGGATCGCTGGGCGGCCCCTCGGCGAACATCGGGCGGCCCATCGCCGGGCTCCAGTAGACGTACAGCTTCTTGCCGCTGATCTTCGCCCACTTCTTCGCGTTCTTGAGCATCTGCGGCGGGAGCGTGGTCATGGACGGCTCGCTCATGGGATTCCTCGTCTCGCTCGATCGGGCGGGTTCTGGAACACGATCCGGCGGATCGAGATCGACGGATCGACGGAGGTGAGGGCGTTGCTCCCCTGGGTGCGCTCGCCCTCGGAGCGAAAACGGAACTTCACGCGGTTCTCGTCGGGGCGAACGATGGAACGCTGCCATACCTCCACATCGGGGAGAGCCTCGCGGATGGCTAACGAGAGCTGATCGACCGGGCCGGGCGCGAAGAACGGGTCGTTGCGAGAGTACTCGACCACCATCGCATACGGGTAAAGCTCCGGGCAGTCCGCAACGGACCGACCCGGAGCCAGGTTGTCAGACAGATAGCCCACTAGCGCGACCTCCAGACGCGGTTGGGAGGAGCGGCGCTACTCCTTCCGCACGGGGATCGGCTGGCGCGGCGACGGGGTCTTCCCGGTGCGGAGCTGGCGCGCCTTGACGGGGAACGCGGGCGCAGTCCCGATCGGCGACTTCGGCATCGGCCGATAGGCGCTGTTGGGAGTGCCCAGCTTGGTGGGCGGCGCCTTGTCACCGTAGTCGGTCGTCGCGGCGGTCGTGACCTTCTTGCCGCCACCGGCCTCGTCGAGGGTCTTGAGCGGGCGACGCGTGAGGGTCACGCCCTCATCGATGCCAGCCAGCTTATCGAAGTTGCTCATCGCTTCCTCCATCATGTATGGGAGGCCCTAGTGACTAGATGCCCGAGTCCACTTGCTTCAGGTACGTCGAGAACTCGCCCGGCGACGAGATGTGCACGAAGACGCTCCCCTGGGTGAGGGAGATCTTCGTGACCTGATCGATTGGCGTAGTGCCACCGCCGGGAAGGTCGAACTTGGTGAGGCCACCGGCGGGCAGGGTCAGCGCTGACACGCCTACGGCCGGAATGGTTGCTGTCTCCACGGCCTCCCGATCGGCCGCCGACCGGATCTCGACCGTGGATTCCTCGTGCGCGCCGATGTAGAGCACCGCGTTGATGGCCATCTGGTTGCGGTGCACGATCATCAGCTCGTCGTTGATCGAGATCAGCGGCCAATCGCTGGTCCTGACGCTGAAGTGGTGCTGGTGAGCCATGCTCTATCTCCTCGCTCAGTCGCCGGTGACCACGGCCTCGAACTCGGTCTCGCTCCCGCCAGTCGTGACGTAGAGCGCGGTGATCCCGGTGTAGCTGGTGAGGTAGCCATCGCCAGGACCGAACGGGAAGCCGATGTCCCCGAGGTTGTTGATCTTGAGCGTGACCTCCTGGTTCGACCGGAGGAAGACGCGCTTGCCGTTGGTGACCCCGGAGAACTGGACCGGATGATCGACCGTGGTGGCCGGGATCTTCTCCGGGAAGACTCCTGTGCCCTCCTCGATGGTGACCTCGTCCCGGGTGACCCGGTTGATGGCCTGGGTGCCGTCAGCGTCGATCACCTGGAACTGGGCTTGGATCTTGACGGTCTTCGACACAGGCGCGACCTCCGCTACTGACCGTGGATTCTAACTACTTGAGCCTAATCGCGGTATGCGCTACCCGTTCTCGTCCTTCGGCTTGTCGGCGGGCGGCGGAGGCGGCGGCGCGGCCTCCTTCTTGATCCGGCTCGACGTCTTCTTCTTGGTGACCTTCTTCTTGGCGACCTTCGGCTCGACCTTCGGCTCGGGCTTCGGCTCGGGCTTCGGCTCGGGCCTGGGCGGAGTCGGCTTCGGCGCAGGCGGCTTCGCTGGCGGAGGCGGAGGCTTGGGCGCGGCCTTGGGAGCCGGAGCAGGCGGAGGCACAGGCTTCGGCTTTGGGGTCAGCTTCTTCGCGGTCAGCTTCGCCGACCCGCCGATCCGGTAGAGCACCCGGCCCTGAGCGCGACCGTCCGTCTGCATCCCGGACTCGGTGCCCAGCTGATCCAGCAGCTCGGCCCACGTGCCCTCGGTCGGCCGGAACGCGTTGAGCGGCGGCTCGGTCTTGGTGTGCTCGCCGTGGGCGACCTCGACACACAGGATCCCGTCTGGCCGGAGGCACTTGAGCAGCTTCTCGAGGGAACCGGCGGGGTCCTGGCACTCCTCGAGCCCCTCGGGCCAGAGGATCACATCGAACGGGCCGACGCTGGACTTCGGGCTCGGCCAGCCGAGGTAGGTCTTGACATCGACCCGGTCGTGGGTCTCCCGCAGAAGGGTGCACACCCGATCGATCGCCTGGTGGAAGCGGACACGCGGCTCGATCGCGACAGCCTGCTCGGCTCCGGCCAGGAGCACCTCGGCTACCAGACCACCGTTGCCGGGGCAAACGACCGCAACGCTGTCGTCCTCGCCCACGATGAGCCCGAGCTTGTTCTTGATGACCTGGAGGTACTTCTTGGGGTCGGCTGGACCCGGCAGCTCCGCCACGTGTCGGAGGAACGTCACGGAGAACGTGCTGGCGTCCCCGTGCCGGAACGCGGACGAACTGGCGAGGGTCGCCACGGCGTCGGTCAGTTGCTTCTCGTCCATCAGAAGAGACTCCTTCCTGTCTGCTCGTAGTGCTCCTTCGCGATCTGGTACTTGGCGCGCTCCAGCGCCTCCTCTAGCGAAGCAGCCTTGATCGATGTGGGCTCCGAGAACATCTCATCCCGGCCGGATGCCTGGTTGATGTCTCGCAGGAAACCCTCGGGAACGAACGTGTAGCGGGTCTCCCAGAAGTGCGCATCCGCCTCGGAACCACCAAAACTGTCGACAGCCAGCCCGCTCTGGTCGGACTTGACGGCCACAGCACCGGCGGGCGTCCACCCGTCCTCGGTCAGCACGCTCCATCGGACGTAGTCGAACGCCGAGAGCTGGGAGGGCTCGGGCGGCGCGGGCCTGGCCGCCAGGTCAGCGAAGACCTCCTTGGCCGCTTCCAAGACCTCATCCTCGACATCATCGTAAACGTCGTGCTCCCTGTCCCACAGCTCGATGTCCTCGGGCGATTCGAGCTTCCGCAACCGCCAGGTGGTCACAGGCCAGTCGATGGCCTCGGTCACGAGCGCTCCGCCGTTGGTCGACATCACCTCGAATGCGCTGAAGCCGTATGACCGGCACGGCTCGCCGGACCCGGCGGTTGGGCTCGCGAGCACCACGACATCGCGCCTTTTGACGAGGATATCGAACACGTTGCCGAGCAACTCATCCTCCCGCCCGATCTCCGGGTACGCGCGGATCAGGGAGAACTTGCCCGTGTGCAGCAGCTCGGGAAGATCGGCCAGCTTCATGCGGTCGCCCAGTCCTTCGCGTCAGCGCTCTTGTCGAGAAGCTTGTTCACCATGCTCTTGGTGATGCTCTTCTTGATGACCTGCTTGCACGGCCTCTTCGGCATCCCGATCTTCTTGATCCCAGCCTCGGCCAGCGCGGCGCACAGCTTCCCCGGCTCATCGTCCTTGTAGAACATCGCGTACTCGAAGACGTCCAGTCCACCCTCGACCATCAGCTCCGCCGTCGAACTGTGCGCACCGAGGATCTCCACCAGCGTCGCCTCAGCGAGCGTCTTGTGACGGTAGCCACTCTTCTTCGAGCCGAACGTGTCGCCAGCGGCCGAGAAGTTGTTGGTTCGGAGCAGGATGGCCGGGTGAACCACCATGCGGACCGGGTGCTGCGTCTTGACGTTCCCCTTCTGGTGGAGCCGGTCCGTCTCCCGGTTGTAGAGGAAGGCGGCCATGCCTCCACCGGAGGCCAGGTCTCCGCTCTCTGACGCGCCGAGCTGCTTCTCGATCCCGCTCAGGTGCCTGTCGCGCGTGGACAGGAACATGCCCTGAAGGATCTTGGACTTCCGCGCCGCGCCGGAGTGCTGAGTGAATACCTGACGGCCCGCCTTCATCATGTGGACCATCTCTTCGTCGGTGAAGTCCGGTCGGCGATGCGAGACCTGACCACCAGAGTGGGCCGCGATCGGCTGGTAGTAGGGGTTCGGCACCGGACCACCGTCCGGCCCCTCTTTCATGATGACCTTACCGTGAGAGCCTGGCACGGTCTTGGGGCGCCCGTAATCGTCCAGCTCCGGGGCATGGCGAGGATCGTAACCGAGGTGGCTCTTGAGCTTCTTCAGCCAGAAGTCGGTCCGCTCCTTCCTGGTACCACCGGACGGTTCGACCACGTGCCACCGGGCGTCGTCGGTTGCGGCGGTTCCCGAGGCCCCCTCGACCCCGAGCAGCCACGCCATCTTGCGCACGTAGTTCAGCTCATGGTCCTCGGCCGACGCCGGTCGCGCGTCGATACCCAAGACCTCGAACGCCTTCTTGAGCATCGCCTTGTTCTGCTCGGTTGTTGATCCCTTTGGGAATTGGACGAACGTCGTGCCGTCGAGCCCGGTGTGCTTGCCCGACTTCCCAGAAGACTGGGTACCGGGGGAGTAGACGATCTTGAACCGGCTGTCCTTCTCGCCGGTGGCCACGGCACCCAGCTGAGACACGACGTCGGTCAGGTCGATCTCCCACGACGCCTGGTGGTTGCCGGGCGCGCCGTACCACTTAGTCCACGATCCATCCCAGTCCGCGCCCATCGAAGCGGTCTTGTTGTCCGCCGCGTGGTGCTTCGCGTTCCCGGGTTGCATCACACCGGCCATCTTCTTCGCGATAGTAAGTGTTGATGTCGGACCCTGCTCCTCCTCGAATTTCTTCATGGCCGTCTGCCAGTTGGCGAGGGCCTTCTCGTGATCCGCCTTGATCTTCTCGACCTGCTTGTCGTGCGCCACCTTGGCATCCGCGACGGCCTTCTTGTGGGCCGCTTCGACGTTGGCCTTCGCAGCCTCCTGGGCGGCCTTCTGCTCCTCGGTCGGCTCGAACGGCTTGATGAGCCGCTCCTCCTCAGGAACAGTGGCGGGGTCGGCGAACGTGAACCCGTCCGGTCCCCCCTCGGCTCCGAACTTGAGCAGCTCCTTCTCGTAGTGGGCACCGGCCGCCGCGACGATCGGATCGGCATCGGTCTTCATCTTCCGGCTGGCTTCGAGACCGCGCACCCAGTACTTCGAGCCCTTCGGCGGAGACAGCTTTCCATCGCGCCACTTGTTGACGTACTTCTCGATCTTCGTCAGGCGATCCCCGGCCAGACCCTTGAGCGCAATGCCGGTGAAATTGTGCGGGTCGTCGCCGGTCAGAGCGGTAGTCGCCAGGGATTCCGGCGACTGACTGAACGACGGGACCGGCGGCTCCTTGAACGTCGGAATCGCGGGGTCGGCGGGCTTGGGCGGGGGCTGAGGGCCGGTTCCGCCGAAACCCGGGAGACGCGCCTCGAGCGTCGCGCGCGCCGGACCATCCAGCATGAACTGGGCGATCGGTACCTCCCCCAGCTGACGGAATGTCACCGCGCCGCCCTTGATCGCGTCGCCGCCGACGCTCATGTCGTAGCCCTTGACGCCCCACTTGGCGATCGTCTCCGACGTCGGCATATGCGACGACTCGGGCAGCTTCGACTCGTCCCAGCCGGGGGCCTCGGCACCGGCCGCGATCTCCTCGGCAGACGGCGACATCTTGTCGGCCTGCTTGTCGGTGATCGCGCCGCCACCGGCTGCGAACCTGTCCAGACCGAGCTGCTCGCGGACCTCCGCCTCGATCTCTGGCAGCGGGCGCGTGTCCCCGTGCGCGGCAAGCGCCTGAGCACGTTTCTTCGCCAGCATCGAGAACAGGTCGGCGACCTGCTTGCGGATCGTCTTGCGCCGCTGCTGCATCCCATCGATGAAGCCCTCGACGGTCCGGTCCTTCGGGTTGTGCGAGTATCGCGCGAGCCGCTGCTCGCCGTCGCGCGACTTCGCCGCGTCCGCGCCCTCCGCATACGGCCGCCACATCTTGTCGTAGACGTCGTCCGGGATACCCTCGGCGCGCTGGATCATCTTCTCGAACGCCGGATCCGTCAGCGCCAGGAGAGGAATCTCGGTCTTGTCGGGACCCAGGTCAGCGCCAGCCGCCCAGTCCATCAGCATCCGCTTCGGCCAGCCCTTGTTGGACTCGAGCGTAGCCTTGCTGTCCTTGTTGGCGATCTTGCCGGTAGACCAGTCCCAGTGGGAGAGCAGGGTCCCGCCAGAGTCGAAGAACTTGCAGCTCTGCCCGTGGTCGATCCCGGTGACCTGGTCGTTCTCGTCGAACGTGTAGTTGCCACCGTGGTCGTCCTTATCGTCGACCAGCCAGTTGCTCACGAGCGCGAGCTGGAGACCTTGCGCCAGTCGCTTTCGCTCGTCCTCGGGAGAACCGGCCATGCCCGATCCCGGAAGACCCAGCCAGGGCTTGCTGTGATGGCCGTACCGGCGGCGGAGGTTCTTGGTGACGCGGAAGAACTGCATGAAGCCGGTCTTGCCGCCGCGCGACATGACGTAGCCGTCCGTGCCGACACCGCCCAAGCCGAGAAGAGCCTGAGTCCGGTTGGCTGCCGCCTCGCCGAGCGCCCTGTAGCCGTCGTGCTTGAAGAGGAACTGGGCCGGAGCCTTGCCAGCTCCGGTGTGCTGCTTGCCGTCGAGAGTCGCCGACAAGAACTTCTTGGTGCTCCCCTCGGAACCGCCGCTGTCGTCAAGATCCGAGCTGGAGCTGGTCCACCCCTTGCCGATGGCAGGCGCCATCGTCGTACCGGCCACGGGACCAAGACCGGCGTACTCGTCCAGGTCCGGCTTGCTCATGCCGAACAGCTCGACCACGGACAGCGAGCTTCCGTGGACCTCGCCACCTGGTCCGGCCACCGCTTCCAGTTCGACCGGAGCCGACGCGACCGCTTCGCATTTGGAGATCAGCTCGTTGAAGTACTGCTTCTGCTTCTTGTTCTCGAACGGCCCGCCGTAGTAGCCGCCGCCCTTCTTCTTCTGGTGGGTCTCCTGAAGGAAGCACTCGCTGATCATCGACTGGAGCGCGTTGAGCTGGGACGTGGTCAGCGCTTGCGCGATAGCTTCATCCGGGAGCGCCTTGTAGGTCTGGTAGGACATCCAGTCGGAGTGCTTGATCCCGGTAAGACCCTTCTTGAGTGTCTCCAGCACGAGCGGCTTGCCGATCGCGAGCTTGGTCCCGACCGCGAGGTGCGCATCCTTGAACTGCTTGGCGATGGTCCCGGCCACCCCGCCCAGCTGACTCTTGAGCTTCCCGGTTTTCGAGAACGGCGCGCCGCTCCCGATAGCCGATGCGACCAGCGTGGCAAGCAGCTTCTTCTGCTCTCCGGTCAGGTGATGCGCCTTGGAGATCTTCGTGACCTTCGTCTTGCCCGAGACGGTCGGCAGAGCTGGTGTCGTTGGGAGCGGCTTCGGCTCGGTATCGCCAGTCTCGGTCGCGTTGATCGAGATGCTGGCTGCGCCAAGCTCCTCCTCCGAGGAGGTATCGATCGTCGCCTTCGCGCTCTTCGCGAGGAGCGCATCGACGATCGCGTTCGTGTCCCCATCGAGATGATCGGCGGCCCACGCCTTGACCTTCGCGTGGAGCGCGGTACCGCTGGGGATGACGCCCGGCGACAGGAACTGCGGGTCGGCCATCACCTCATCAGTGAAGGCGTCGATCTCCTCCTTCGATGCCAGATTCTTGTGCTCCTGGTCCCACTTCTCGCTCCAAGGGGGCCAGGGAACATCACCGACCCATACCGTGAAGTGCTTGTCGGTGAGCGCCTTGATCGCCTCGGGCCAGCCCCCCGCCTTGGTAACCCCCGGACTGGGGAGCGGGCTGAAGAGACTCGAGATCGAGGAGATCGCAACCTCCTTGCTCGGCTTCGCCTTATGCTCGCCGTACATCCAGTCCCAGTTGTCCTGAACGATCTTGGCGATCTTCTCGGGGCTCCACCTGCTCGAGACGACACCGATCGCCTTTGTCTTGATGAGACCTTCGAGCGGCGTGCTTTTGACCTTCGGAATGTGGTACTCGCTCATCAGCGCGATGAACGGCTTCTCGCCGAACTGATCAATGTGCGAGATGACGGCCTCGGGCTGGAAGGGGACGATGTCGTGGCCGGGGATGTCCTTCAGGTGCTTCTCGATCGCCTTCAGGAAGCCCGGCTCGTCGGCCTTGGCCGCAACCTTGTCGGCAACCTCCTTCATGCTGGCCGAATCGAGGTGCGCGATCTCGGCCTGCTGGAGCGCGCCCACGACGCTCTGCCCCTTGTCGGACGCCTTCTGCGCCACGGCCAGGATCGCCTGCTGCTTGTCTGCCGGAAGCGCGCCAAACGCCTTGTTCGTGTTCGCGTCGATGGTGGCAGCCGACAGTGTCATCGCAGCCGCAGAGGAGATCCCCAGGCCGTCAGCCGAGAGCTGCTGCTTGATGAGAGTAGCGACATCCGGCACCTGCGGCACACCGGCAACGACGAACGCCTTCTTGATCGCCAGTGACTTCGCCTTGGCCTTGATCTTGGCCTGGTCTTCCGGTGTATAGGCGTTGTAGGGCTTCGGAACCGAGTACCACTTCTCGACCGCCTGGTCGACGAAGGTCTTCGCCACCTTCAGATTGAGCCGCTTGTCGCCGAGCGCGGCAACGCTAGCCGCTCGTAGCGCCTTGATGGTCGCGATCTTCTTGAACGTCCCGCCCGCAGCAACGTCCGCCTTCATCTGATCTGAGACAGCCTTGAACGCCGCCGAGACCAGCTTGGTCGCCTCCTCGATGTCGAGATCATCGAGCGATTTGACCGTGGCCTCATCCCTGACAGCGTAGTACAGCGCGCTCGCGTGCTGCTCGGCCACGGACACGCTCAGGGTTCCGGCCGGGGGCGGGATGACTCCCGCCTTCTCGAACACCTCCCCAGGCGTCCACTGGAAGTTTCCCTTGCTGGTGGCGGTGAGGAAAGCGGTCTTGAGATCGGCCTTGAGCTTGGCTGTTTCAGAGGCCGACAGGTCATCGACCGACTTCGGTCCAGCCACGACCGGCTCGGTCGCGGGCTCGAGCGATGGCTCAGGCGCGAGGGCCGTCATCACCGCATCGGTCTTTGCTTTCTCCTTCTCAGTCTCGAAACACGAGATAGGGTCGAACTCGTTGCCGTCCGGCCCGAGCAGTTTGCTCTTGCCGTAGTTGTAGGAGATGCCGAGCATCGGCCCAGGCTTGAAGTCCTCGTTCCCGTGGTTGGCCAGGTGATCCTGGCCGTGGCTCGACGCACTACCGCCGAAATGCAGCCACGCCTCGATCTTCGCGATGGTCTCGTCCACGTGGTCCGTGGGCTTGCCCTTGGCGATGAGGTTGGCCCGCGTCTCCTTCTCCTTCGCCAGGTTCTCCTTCGCCATCACCTCCAGGTTCTTCCACCTGTTGAGGGAGAACTCCAGGTCGGCCTCTCGCGCCTTCACGCGGAGCGCTTCGCAGGCCGCCGAGACCTCGGCCTTGTGCTTCGCCTTGTCCGTCTTCGCTTTGCCTACCTTCGCCTTGGCCTTAGCGAGCTTCGCGGCCTGAGCATCGACCCGCTGACGACCGCGCTCGATCGCGGCCGTGACCCGACCCAGGATGATCGGCGACGCCTGCACCTCGGGCTTGGGCGTCGGATCCTTGATCTTGATGTCCTTGTCGCATTCGACCTCGATCAGGGTTGCCCAGTTCATGCTGCCCCTACACGTGCGACTTGCGGTACTTCGGCGTGCCCCCCGTTCGGAGCGACCGGCGGACAGGCTTACCCTCAGTAAGGGTGAGCATTCTACGAAACGCATCCTCATGGATCTCGTAGGTAAAGAACCGGCCCTTGCACTCGTCGCACCGGCGCTCGCGCTTCTTCAGGGTGCCGAACTCGAACATGCCCTCATCGATCGGGCGCGTCGTCTTCGTCACCTTCGAGCCGTGGTGCTTGCAACGAGGGCATCTCATCGACGGCGGAGCCTGCCCGCGCCGACGCGCTTCTCGGGCGCGACCCGCTTCTTGCCGGAGGTGTCAGCTGGGTGGAGCCGACGCTTGTCCTGCGACTGAGGGATCCGCTTGTGGTAGTTCTCCCGCTCCTTGCGGTTGTAGCCAGCTCGGTTGAACCGCCTGGAGGCAAACTTGTCCACGAGCCGTCGAACTCGGTTGGTCAGACGGTCGGCCTTGTGGGGCTCGCGGCCCGTCGCGACCTCGCTCAGGGTCTTGAGCGGCCTACGAGTCAGCCGAGAATGATCCACGACGAGAACCCTCCACCATCACCGCCGGGGCCATCGGACGTAGGCGGAGGCGCATAATCGTACTCATCGTCGTCGCCCCAGTCGATATTCCCGCCGGAACTCCACTGCGGACCGCTTGGTCTCGCGCTCCCGGATACCCCCAGCGATGGCGCGAGGACAACCCCGGCCCGCATGTTCTCCGAGATGTAGTAGACCACGCCGCATAGCGCATCCGCCAGATCCTTCGACCCCTTCGCGGGAACGATCACCTTCTTGCCGGACGGGTGCAACTCGAGCGACTTCAGCTCGTTCGACAGATTCTCGGACACAGGGGACATCACGCGCCCCTCGTAGAGAGCCTGCCTGGTCGTGATGTAAGGCTTGAGCTTGAAGCGCCGCTCGCCGATCTCCTCAGTCCTGAGTCCCTTGCGCTTGAACATCTGGAGGTTGGAGGGAGCTAGGTACTGGTCCATCGAGACCGACCGGATCGGGACCCCGCCCTTCATCAGCTTGTAGACCAGGCCGCGAACCTCGCCGTGATCCACATCGCCGCCGTCCGGCGCCACGATCCGCAGGATGCAGTCGATGTGGATAACGACGGCATCCTCCCGCCGCTGCTCGTTCGTCTCCGGGTCGCGCCGGGTCACCTCGACAGAACCCGCCACGTGCCCCATACAGAAGCCAGTCGCGCACTGGTTCGTGCTCAGGTCGATGTGAACGTGTCGAACTGCGCCAGGGCAGCAGGCAGGGCAAGGTTCCTTGTCCGCACTCTCGCCCATGAAGAGCTTCCAGTTGAACCGCAGCATCCGGTCGGTCCTCCACTCAGAGGTACCGAACCACTGCGGCCGACCGTGATCGAACATCTCGTCGATCGCCTGGCGCCGGGTGATCCACAACTTGCCCGCGAAGTCGGTCGCGATACCGCCGAAGTCTCGGACCGCGCCGTCCGTGTCGTTGACGAACTCCTCGTGGTAGTCGTCGGGATACTCGAAGACGATCGTGTTCTCGTCTTCCTCAACGTCCTCATCTTCCTCGAGCAACCGGCTCTTGCCGCTCTTCGGCGACACCATGACCTTGTGCCACTTCTGGTCCTTGAAGGGCTCAGGATGCACATGCCAGGTGGCGTAGTCGCGGGCGAAGACCGTGGGATCGTCGTCCTTCATCGCCTGCTTCAGATGACGCTCGGTGAAATCTTCAGTAGACCTCTTGGACGAGATGAGGAAGACCAGGCCGGAGACGCCGTGGCGCTCGTATCGCGACTTCACGCGCCGGGCGAGCGCGTTGTAGATCATTGTTGCTTTATCATACGCCTCACCACTGGCGCTTCCTGTAGCAACTTTGCCTTCCCCCATGAAGTTCGATTCATCAACCAACGCACAAATTACGTTCAACCCGAGTGCGCTTGCATCCTGTGACGCGCCGCCGACGATGTAGACGCCCTTGTCTCGGAACCGGACCTCCTCCATCGTCTCGACGAACTTGCCCCGGAACCAGTCGGCGAGGTTGAGCTTCTTGCAGAGGCCGCCGAAAACCACTCTCTTGGCTTGGGCAACTGTTCGCGAGATCGGGACAATGTGAATCGGCTCGCCCGCGCCCAGCCCTAACGTGTGCTGCGGATTCTTCAGGCAGAGCACCTCGTAGAGCACCCGCATCGTGGCCGTGGTTGCGAAGTAATCCTTACCCCACCCAATAGCTCCCGTGAGTACGGCCTCCGCGTAGCCGCCCTTCTTGAGCGCGCCCGCGTGGAACAGCTCGCACATATCCTCGCGGAGGATCGGGTAGAGATCCTTGCCGGTCTCGCCGATGTGGTACTCACTCTGGAGCCACTCATCGATCGGAAGCGGCGTCTCCTCCCACTCGAACTCGGCCGCCTCGTCGGCGGTCTCGCTATGGCCGGTGCCCTCGAACTCACCGAGGACGAGCCCTAACGCGGCGCGCTCCTCGTCAGTCAGCTGACGGACGGCCTCGAGTGCCGCGTTCAGCTTCTCGGTGTTAGTGCGAGATGACCGCCAGCGACCGTGCTCGTAGCTGATCACTACGCCGCATCGTCAGCGTCAACGACCTGGCCCTCCACGGGCTTGGCCGCCGCCTGTTCGAGGAGCGCCTTGACCGGAACACCGGACCGCGCGCTCTCCTTGAGGATGGCCTCGGTCGCCTCAAGCACCCGACGCCGCTTCTTGTCGTCATCGAACACAGCCTGTGGCGCATCCTTGCCGAACCGCTGGGTGAAGGTGACCTTGACTTCTTCCTTCCACTCGTGGTCCTGGCCGACCTTCGGCAGGTAGCCCGCATCGGCGAGGATCTTGTGGCGGTTGACGAGCGCGTTGTTCATCACCATCAGGAACTTGGCCTTGAGATGGCCGTTCGTAGCGCCCATGTACTCGACGTAAGCGTCCTCGGCGACCTTCTCGAGCTTGGCCGCCGTCATGCCGACGTCGATCGCTGCGTTCTTCGGATCCTTCAGCTCGTCGGTACGATAGCCGAGCCGGTCCTTCCACCACTTGATGTCACGCTCGATGGTCCGCTCGGTGACTCCGTGGTCCTGGGCCATCTGGTAGTTCGGGACGCCCGCGCAGTGGGACTCCCAGACCGCGAGCCGCCGCTTCTCGACCAGCGAGCGATAGCGCCTCTTGTTCTTGCTGATCGCGGCCTGCTGCTTCGGAGTCAACAGAGATCGCTGCGGGTTGTTGCCCGAGTTGTTGCCCGAGTTGTTGCCCGAGTTGCTCACTCCTCGGCGAGAACCTCCTGCAACCAGGATAGCACCAGCTCGCAAGCCGCGCCCTCATCTAAGTTTCCACCGTCCTCTGTCAGCGCCGACGCAAACTCGACGATCTCGGACTCGACGCACGAACCGGCGACGCCCTGGCAAGCGTACTTGACGTTCTTGCGGACCCGGCCTGTGACGCCCTGGTGCGACGGGAGCAGGTCGCAGAGCTGGCGATCGGTGCAGAGCGCCTTCAGGAACTTCTTCTTCACCCGCGAGGACCACGCCTCGATCGCGCGCTTCGTTCCCTTACGGCCTGCGGCCTTGGCCGCGCCCTCAGCGTCGCCTTTGCTGGGCATCTTGAACTCGTCGTCGCCGCCGAACAGCGACATGATGAACGCCTTCTCGGCCTTGGTGAAGTGGCCGGTCATCGCGCGCGCGACGGCCCCTCGCACGACCTCGCGCTTGGTAGTGGACATCTTCTTCCGGGTGAGGCCGGAGGCGACCCCCCTCCCACCAGGCGCCACGTCCACAGAGATGCCGGTCATCCCCCGCCTGCCCTTGCTCTTCCGCAAGTTGATCGTCGCATTGATCACGGTCCGGTGCAGCCAGGGGACGATGCCGCCGGGGTCCTTCTCGAACTTCGCCAGCTGACCCGGCTCGAGGAGCTTGGTCAGCGCATCCTGCACGACATCTTCGACATCTTCGTTCGAGAGCGAGCCCCGGCCGCGCGCGCGAGCCGTCGCCTTGAGGTTCTTGTCGAGCTTCGTCACAAGATCGCCAAGCGCGCTCATGTCCCCGGCGATGGCCCTCTTGGCCAGCTTCTCGATCACACCGGAGCCCTCCACGAGGGGATAACGAGAGAAGAAGAGATGCGCATCGATCGCGTTCTCGGCGAGAGTGTTCACTTGTCCTCCCACTCCTTCAGCTCCCGCGTTATGGCTGTCACGAGGAACTCGTCAATGTGCGCCGAGTTGCCCTTACAGGCGGCCACCATCCGCTTGACGAGCGGCGCGAGATACTGACTCGTGTCCACAACCACATGACACCTCTCGTCCCTCCCATCGGCGAGGACGAGGTAGCCATTCTCCACTGTGTCAGCGCTCTGCACGAGCACCTCTTCCCAGGCGGCTTTGAACGCCCGACCGAGGCTCTCGCGAGCGCGATAGGCATCGGCCTTGTCCTGGTCGCTGTCCTTCGCCGGACCGGATGGCGGCTGCGGCGTCTGCGGCGTCTGCGACCCCTGATCATCGGACGGGGAAGCTTGGTCAGCGCTGCCCCGCTTCCTGTTGGCCGCAGATCGCCTCCGCTCGTCCCGGTCGCCCTTGCCCTTCTCCAGGTTCCGCAGCGTCTCCTCGCGCAGTAGGGCGCGCTGGCGCACGATCTCTGCGCGCGTCTGGGTCTTGGTGGAGATGTCGGCCTCGAGCTTCCGCCACTTCTGCTCGTTGACCTTCCCCCGGAGATTGTTCCGCTTCACCGACCAGAGCTTGACCTCGTGCTCCTCCTTCTCGGTGAGGTGCACCTTCAGCACGGCGGGCACGTGCGTCATCTCCAGAGCGATGGCGGCTCGGGCTCGGTGCTCGCCGGACGGCACGAGGTACTTACCAGCCTCGGCGGGAATCGGGATGACGCCGAGCGGCTCGTCGAACCCGCTCTCATCGACCTCGGCCACCAGCTCGCTGAACTCGGTATCCGACATCTCGTTCACGTTCCAGTCCGTGAACTCGAGGGCGTCGATGGGGATCACCCGCGCGTCGCACCAGACCGGGAACTTGTTGAAATCGTCGATGGCCTGTTGCTGGACCTCGCTCAGGGCGGCCTCGGACATCGCGCCTCCAGGGTTGTCCCTAAAGGCTACCAGATCACCCGGCCAGGTCCGCAAGTAGGTCTATCGCACTGGGTTCGGCCAGATCGCACCGATCGGCTGTGAACGCCCAGCGCCGATCGAACGATCCGCGCTCGTTGGGCACCTCGACCGGGCGTAGAAGCCGGATGTGAACCGAGTCCCAGGGGCCGGGGCCTTCGGGGCGCGACACCCTGGCCAGGCGGTTGCCGTAGTCCACGGACCACCAGGTCACCAGATCGCCGCGCTTCCACGGGCAGGGCCAGTAGTGGTGGAAGAACGGCGGCTGACCAGCTGAGTCGAGGATGATGACCTTCGGCTTCTCGTCGGGCGGCGGCTTGAAGAACGGCTTGGCAGCGACGAACGAGTTGCTCACTGCTCGGGATCGGGGATCTCCCGGGCGGGGATGTCGAGATAGGTCTTGGGCGGCGAAGGCAGTCTGCCCCAGAGCTTCTGCCCCGCATCCTCCCCGATCACGCCGATGATCGCCTTGCGGGACACCTGGCGGTCGTTCTTCGTCTTCCACTTGATCGGCTGCCGATCTTCCATCTCGATCCGGTCGACCTCGGCCGACTTCATCGCCTCGGACAGCTCGGCCTTGAGCATCTTGGCCTTCGCGGCGGCTTCGCGCGACTCATCGGCCGCCTGCGCCGCACGCGAAGCGAGCGCCAGCACGCCCTGGGGAACGCCCGCGTTCCGCTCGACGAGCTTGCCCAGATCCTCGATTGCGTCGCCGCTCGATACGAGCGTGGGCTCGACGGGACCAGTGCCCGTCTTCTGCTGCCGCGCGCCGCCGAGCGCGTCCAGTGCGGCCTGTATGTTGTCGCTCACGAAAGCACCTCCTGCTGGTACGGCGCGAGCGCAGCCTGGAGCGTCTCCCTGATCGCGTTGGCGCGCTTGCGCAGGTCACCAACAGTCATACCCAGCTCCTGCGCCAGCCGGGTCGTCGATACGTCGGACATGAAGAGCCCCTCGGCGATCCGTCTGTCGACCTCGTCCAGCCCGGATAGCGCCGTTGTAACGTCCGACCGCACAGAGAGCTGACGGCTGCCCTCCCGCCGCTCCGTCGAGGAGCGGGGGACCGCGCCCGCCCCGGTCGAGTAGCTCTGGGCGTGGGGCACGAACACACCTTCATCCGCGACCGTGGGTGGAACGAGGACATCGAGCGATACCGCGCCGCCGTGGAACCGACCGTCCGATCCCTTCCGAGCGGCAATCCTGTGGTCCTTCCGGCCGCGAAGCTGTAGCGACCGCTTGACCCGGTGACCGCAGTGGGTAACCAGCGCGGCGTGCGAAGGATGCAGCGGGTCCCACGTCCTCACACCATCGTAGATCCCATTCAGGAGCCGCGCCTCGGCCTCCTCGGTGTCGAGCAGCCCCGCCGCGATCATCTTCCTCGCGAACTTCCACATGCGGACGCGCACGCGATCGAGGATCGATGCCATCGCCTCCTCGGAGTGCTCGCCCCACTCCCGGACGAGGGCAACGTCGATCACGTCTCGGGCGAGGCGAGCGAGAGGACTCTTGGGCAGGTTGGCGACGAGCTTGGGGATCGCATTCAGCATCGCGATCTGTTCGCCTCCGAAGTGACCGAGGCGCGACGGCTTGATCTTCCGGTTCGCGCCCTCTTTGACCACCTTGATCGGAAGCACCCCCGCGTAGCAGACGCGAAGCGCGGCCTCGGGCTCTCTGGGGAGCACGGGCGCACCCTTCTTGTCCACGACAACCAGACCGGCGCGCGCGGCGGGCTCGAGCAGCAGCTCCCGGACCTCGCGCGGCACCCGGCCGCGAATCTCGACGGTGTGGAAGAGCGAGTCGTGCTTGACGACCGCCGAGCTGTGCGGCTTGAGCTTCCTTCGCAGCTCGGTCACCGCACGGCGCCGCCCCCGGCGCAGGTTGTCGCACTGGATGCAACGAGGCTGCACGCAGAGTACACGGTCGTTCGGCGCAGCAGCCTGGAGCACGGCTGCGCGCTTCTTCTTGGTGAGCCCCCGCGCGATACCGTAGGGATCGTCGGCGTAGCGGAGGCGATAGTGGGTTGATCGGGGTAACACGCGCCCACACTCGGAGCACGGCTTGTGAGTAGATGGGACTCGGCCCGTAGGCTGAGGAGCCCGGTATGCGACAGCTAGCACGGTTCGGCGTTCCTCCTCGGGGTGGTTAGAGCTACCCCTTAGAATACCGAAACGGCTCCGGCCTGTCACACCTATTTAGGGTTTTTCTCCTGAGTGGCCTAACTATCGGTCACATCAGGAGTTGGGGGCGGCAAATCGGGGAACAATTCAAGCTGGTCCAGGTCATCTGGTGCCGCCTCGTCGCAGTCCCGCAGCTCGGCCGCAAGGCGATCCCCCTCGAACCGGAGCAGGCCAGCGAGCGCGTAGCATAGCATGTCCAGCTTCGTTTCCACGCCCGCGCCTTCGGGTCCCGCCGCATCGAGCAGCAGGTCGTTGAGCTTCGCCAGCTCCTCCGCGTGTGCGCGCTTCTCGGCTGGCGTCATGCCTCTGGCTCCGGGATCGGCTTCGGTGCACCGAACAAGCGGAACCGCTGCTGGTGCTGGACAAAACCAACGGGTCGGACCTCGTAGAGATCCTCCACCGGCGCCCCGCCGCCGCCTTGCTTGGAGGCGACGTACTCGAAGGCGCTTTCGATAGCGACCATGCACCGCTCCTCCTCGTAGGGGTTCTTGTTCCGCAGGATGTAGGCCGGGTGCCAGATTGGGTAGAAGCGGACCTCGCCGTAGAGATCGCGCCGCCGACAGACGCGGCCGACCCACGGCCGAAACGGGTCGGCCATCTCGACCGACCCGTCGAGCAGAACGTGGTGAAGCGCGCGCTTTCCCGCGAGGATCACCGCCCACGGGTTGACCAGCTCCAGCTGGCGCACGAGCCACGGCATACAGCAATCGGTTGGCCCGCCGCGCTCGTAATCGGGAAAGCGGTTGTTCGGCGGTCTGCATTTCAAGCAATTGGTGATGAACAGGTGCTTGTGACGATCGAGGCCGACACGATCCAACCACGCGTCGAGCCGCTTTCCCGCCTTCCCGATGAACGGAGCACCGTCTCTGTCCTCGTAGTAGCCCGGCGCCTCTCCGACTAGCATGATCGGCGCGGATCTGCTCCCGTCCCCAGGCACGCGCTGCTTGCTCGTGTGCCGCAGATGGCAGCCCGTGCAGGCTTTGATCTCGAGCCGCAGCTCGAAGAGCGGATCCGCGTCAGCGCCGGTCACTAGCCCTCGGTGATCTGGACCGTGCGAATGGTCTCTTCCTTGATCTCGGCCCGGAACATGAACGGATCGGGATAAGACACGACGGTGAGCTGGCGCCCGTTGTAGAGCTTGACCCTCTCGCCGTCCTCGGCCGCCTCGAGCACGGCCCGCACGGCTCGCTTGTACTGATCCCGCCTCTTCGGGTCCTTCACGCCATCCGGTACCGGCAGCACATCGAAGTGCGTCGGCTCCCCGCCCTCGCCCAGCGAGACGGACACCAGCCGGTAGTGCAGCGGCGTGACGCTCCTTGTCTTCTTCGTCGCAGCTTCGCTCATTCGTCATCCTCCAGTTCTTCGGTCGGTTCCCCGAACAGATCGGGGTGCTTCTCCATGTACTGCGCGAGCGCCTCGGCGGCCTTGTCATTCGGAATCCAGATGATCTTGCCGCCATAGACCCTCTCCAGGGTAGAGAGCATGTAGCGACACCTGGTGACCGGCTCTTCCTCCTTGGACATTCGGCTGGCGAGGAACTCAGTCGCGATGTTGGCAAGCGCCTCGTTCGGCGCCATCTCGTTCGGTTTACCGCGCGAGACCTCATCGAGCGCGGCCTGGACAACCTTCTGCTGCGACGGGTAGAGCTTGAAGCCCAGAGCAGTGCGCCCATCGGCCGCTGTCAGCGGCGTCGTGTCGTCAGCCGACTCGTCGTCCGTCGCCTTCGGCATATCGTCGGTAACGTCCTTGGGAGGCTCCTTCCACTTGGCGATCTTTCGGCGCAGCGCGCGCCAGCTGAGATCCTTCGCCGACTTGATCCGCCTCTTGACGTTGCTAGAGTCGGTCGCGCCGCGCAGCTCGTTAGCGCACGTGTAGCCGAGACCACTCAGCTCGGACGGCTTCAGCCCGCACTCCTTGATGAAGTGCGTCCAGATCAGCCGGACGCGCTCGGCCCGCTTCCGCGAGATCTTCATCTCGTTCTCAGCGAAGTCGTCGAACGTGTCGTGGCCCCACTGGACGAAGAGCCGCCGATGGTAGACCAGGTAGAGGTCCCGGCCCATCTGGATGTACGTCTCGTCGATCGCCCTCTTGCTGGCCCTGAGCCGCCTCCTGATCTCCTCTGGTTCGTCCTTGCTACGTCCCTGTGCCATCGTCGCCGCCTTCCTCCTCCGCTAGCCGTCGGAAGATCTCGTAGACCCGCTTGAGCTGGGCCTTCGTGACCCCCAGCTCTTGAGCCTGAGCGTTGAGAGGCGACAGACCACGCTGGTGTACGAACCTGGAGAACGACCCGTAACCAAGCCACCCGACAGCAGCGCAGACGGGATCGCGAACGCTGTCAGAATCGACTCGCAGACCCTTCTCTCCGAGGGTAGCCCGGACAAGAGCCTCAGAGACTCTGTGTTCGGCCGCAAGGTCTCGACAGCTTCGTCCATCAACGAGGTACTCCCTCAGCAGTGACATGACAGTTTCCGTGCAGGGTTATACCCGCCTAGTCCGACTCTCCCACCTCGTCGATTGCCCATCCCATGATGCCCAGCGCATCCGCCTCGTCGTCGCCATCCTTCTCGCTGTACTTCTTCGGCCTGCTGTAGTGGTCCCACCGCTCCTCGGCCGCCTCAACCATCATGTGCTTGTTCGCGTTCCCCTTGCCCGTCGCGTGCTTCTTGACCTGTACCGGCGTTGGCGCAGCGTGGAGCAGCTCGCGCTCCTCCAGCTCGGGCAGGAGTGTGCCCACCAGGAGCTTCCCGACCTCGTTGCCCGATCGATGCTGGTTCTTCCCCCGGCCCGCGATAATCGGGCGCTCGTAGACCACGAACGCCTGCTCCGGGCCATCGGCCAAGAGGTGGTCGTCGAGCATCTCGCGGATCCACTTGCGGAACCGGAGCTGGCGCATCCCATGGCTCTCCCACCTGGTCAGCTCGAACGACTGCCTGCCGCTTGTGACGGTCCCGTTGCAGTCACGGAGCGACCACCCTGTGTATGTTCCCAGGTCCAGGGTGAGGATCGGGGTCATGGCGCCCTCCGAGAGAAGCAGTCATCTCTCGCCGGACAGATCCGCGCGAAGCTGCTCGTTGGAGAGGGACAGATCCTACACAGATCCTCCGGCGGAGCGCCATCCTTTGCTCGCCAGTAATCGAGGATGCGCCGCTCGATGTCTGCCCACAGCCCGTCATCGAACAGCACGTGGAAGACCTTCACGCGCGGAATGCCCACTGGCACAATCCGCCCGCCCATCACCTTCCACAATGTCTGCTTGCCCTTGTCCACGTACGTGATGAGCGCCTCTCTCACGCCGAGCGGGCGCATGTACGCGTGCACCTGAATCCTGTGCTCGCCGTCAGGCTTCTTGAGCGTCTCGAACCCCTCCGGCTTCTTCGTCTTCAGCTCGAAGAGGAGCCGAGGCGGACCGGGCGCATCGACCAGGAGCCCGTCCGGGTGAGCGGTGTACTTGAGCCGCTCGTCCTTCAGGGACAGCTCCTCGTAGGTGAGCACCTTCTTGTAGCCCTGGTTGCAGCCTGGACACCGCTTTGGCATGAGGCCCTGGGTCACTACTTTGTCGCAACGCGCACAGAACCAGTTGCCCCACAGCCGACCCATCGGCCCGAGGTATCGGTTCTGCCACCACCAGTGGAGCGCGTGGCCGACATCGAAGTTCATCCGCCTGCCGGGAGAGAACGCCTCCACCACGCGCATTGCTGGCCGCTCCATGAGGAACGACTCTCGCCTGGCGCAGACCTTGTAGAGACCCGATGCGCGGAGGTAGCTCGGGTCATCCGCCTCGCGTCTCCGTTCGTCGGTCTCCATCCACTCGTAGAGATCCTCCAAGAACACGCTGGCCGTGTCCGTCGCGGGCGTCCGCACGAGCGAGGATGTCGGAGTGATGGCGTGCTCATCGAGCAGGGCCAGAACGTCAGCTATGTCGACCATCCAGCGCGCTCCCGTAGGTCGTCGTAGTCGGCCGCAGGAATGAAGACCCAATCGCGGGGCACAGGCGTCTCGGCCTTTGCGAGCCGAACCTCGAGGACCGGCCGCCTCCCCATGTTGAGAGCCTCGTCGATGAGCTTCCTGAGCCAGCTCGCCTTGATCGTGATCCCGGCCCCCTGCGACAGCTTGCCATCGCGGAGGCAGTCGGCCCCCATCGTATCGCCGGGGCGGCCCGGTTGGTTGCCGGACCCGCGCACTTGATGCTCGCCGGTGCGCTCGGCGATGTCCTTCTCGTGCTGCTTCCAGTCGCCGGTCTTCGGCTTGTTCGCCTTGCCGAAGTAGTCGGGACCCTCGGCACGGTGAACCTCATCGAAGTAGCGAGGCCCGCTCACGACAGCTCCGACAGCACCGACACGAGCGTGGACCACGCTTTCTCAACCGCGTCCGGGTCGTTGACGAACTGGTTCTTGAGCGCGTTCTGTGTGCTGGCCTCGATACCGAGGATACTGTAGTTCCGCCCGACCTTCTCCATGAGGTACTTCCGCGAGTACTCCCACAGACGACCCATGTTGTCGGGGTCGCCGATCCGGCGCCCGTGCGTCGGCCGCAGCCAGTACTGGAACGAACCGTAGCGCCCGTTCGGGCAGACGCCGGACTTCGTCACGCGGTAGTTGATCTCCACGTAGTCCGGCGCCGCGTCAGGGTCAGGCTTCCACCCCTGGCCGCTCTTCGAGAACTTGGGGACCTTGTCCTCCCAGCCCTTCCCGTCCTTGGTGGGGACCACGTAGTGGTACTTCCCAGCCGACAGGCGCAGGTCCAGACTGGTCGCGTAGTCGAGCCCCTTGCCGCCGGTCTGAACCTCCGGCTTGAACTGGTCGGGCGACTGTCGCAGCTGGTTGACGAGGAGAATCGTCGGCTTCTTCTCACTGGAGATGCCCAGCGCGCAGACCGCCGCCGTCCACTTGCGCACGGCCCGGTTGATGAGCTGCGCGTTGACGGCCATCGTCCGGCCCTTCATGGTCGCCTTATCGATCTCCTCCTTCGACGTGATGTGCGCGACCGAGTCGACGACCACGAGACCGATGTTCGCGCCCTTCTCCCGGATCGCCGAGTCGACGAAGTCGACGACGTGTTGTCCGGTCGGCGGTTGCTGCACGAGAATCCGGTCCAGGTCAATACCGTGATCGGCCACGCGCTTCCACATATCGGCGAGCCTGTGCTCGGCGTCGATGTAGAGAGCTGGCGCCTTCGGCCGGTCGACGCCGGACTCCTCCCCGTGCTCGCACGGACCCCGCTTGTAGCAGAGCGCACAGTGCTTCTGCCAGGCGAGGACCGAGTTGAGCATCGTGCCGGTCTTCCCCGCCTTCTCGAGCCCGTAGATCCGGTGAATGCGCCCACGCCGCCAGCCGCCGAACGTCGCGATGTCGAGGCCGATGTTGCCCGTCGAGAAGCAGGGAATCTCCTGCACGCCCTCGGACGCGACGATGATCGTGTCCGGCCACGCCTTCTTGGCTTGGGCCGTGAACGCAGCGAAGCCGTCTTCCTCGGCCTTCTTCTTCTTGGCCGCCTTCTTGGGAGCCGCCTTCTTAGCGGCGGCCTTCTTCGCAGTCTTCTTCTTCTTGGCGGCCTTCTTCTTGGCAGCCGCCATCAGGACTTGGCCAGCTGATCCAGCGCCGCGAGCATCTTCGGCAGCTCGACCTGCATCCGCTCCTTGACCAGATCGTAGGCGACCTCGGCTCCCTGGGGAAGCTCCTCCATGTAGCAGGGACGGTCGACGCCGAGCGTGACCTCACCGGCAACCCAGTCGCCGCGCACGGTCTGCTTGCTCTTCCGCACGGACAGCCCGGCCTTGGCGATGGCGGGCTGCACGGCGAACTTGTGGACCTCGAGGGTCTCGGTCAGCTCGGACTCGCCGTCCGAGTCGTCGGTCCCCACCTTGACAGTGCGCAGGACCGTGATCGTGGTCGCTGCAACAATCGAGGGGGCAACAGGTTCAGTCGTCGTCTCGGCCATCTTGTTCCTCCTTCAGGACGGGCATACCCTCGGCGAGCGCCTTTCCCCACTCCCGTTCTACCCGGGCCTTCAGACTCCAGTGCGGTTCCCTCTTCTGGGATTGGCCGATCAAGAGCGGCGCGAGCCAGTTTACGAACTCCTTCGGGTACCAGCGCCGCCCGCGCTCGTCGATGATCCGGTTGATGGGGATAATCCCCTTGTCCTCGTAGCGCCGCAGGGTCGCCTTGCTGACGCCCGTCTCGTCGGAAAACTGGCCCAGCCCAACGAGGAGGATCACCCGACCCTGGTAGGGGTACGGGCGCGGCTTGTTTCGCCCCCGGCCGCTCCGCTTCTTCCGGCCCTTCGGCTTGTAGCGCGCCCGCGACGCAGCCTGCTTCGCCTTGCGATAAGCATCGTCGGTCCGGTAACGCCTGCGCTTTCGCGCGAGCGCCCGTTGTCGCTCCTCAGCCGAGTCGTAGCTGATGAACTGCGCCCAGTCGCCGCCGGTACCGCCGGTCACTTGCGCCCCTTGCCCCGGGGAGGAACCCGGGTAACTTCCTGAACCTTGAACCCTCGCCTCCTGAACCAGTCTCGCCGCTTGCACCACTTGTCGCGCCCATACGGCGTGTCCTCGTAGACCTCGACAATCATCAGCGGCTTGCGGTCGTGCCCTTCGGCCTTCTCGCGCAACCGACCAGCTGGCTGCTCGGGATCGCCCGGCGGCGTCCCGAAGAACTCGGTATCGAGCTTGGGCGCGTCGAAGGCGTCTCGCGCCATCGCGAAGGTCGCGAAGATGATGTCCGCCTTGAGCACCCACGCGCGCTGGTTCACCTTCAGCCCCCTCTTCAGGTGGCCGGTCACTGGCATGTTCGGCGGCGGTGCGCGAAGCCGCGCCAGGCGCTCGATCGCTGTTAGAGGATCGAGGAGCCGGGAGAGCTTCTCTCGCATCTCCACCAGGTGGTCGACACGGGAGGAGAACACCAGAATCGACCGCTGCTTGACGGCCGCGTTCTTGATCTCCTCGACGAGCATGTCGGTACGGTCCTCGTCGCCAGCGAGCACGTTGTCGTACTTGGACGGGTGCCCCTCATCGCCCATCTCCCACTGGCCGGACGAGTCCTTCTCCCACTTGCAGTAGGAGCCCCACGGGTAGGTCTTCTTCCAGAAGATCGCCGTTACCGTTGGGGCCTGGACAGCCCCCGTACGGATGCGCTTGGCGGTGTAGCCGACCTCGCCGAACGTCCAGTTGATGATCTGGTCGAGCCCGTCCTTTCTGGTCGGATTGGCGGTAAGCCCGAGTCGGTATCGGGCCGGGAACAGCCCCACCGTGTCCTTCCACTCCGGGGCGCCGAAGTGCGGCGTCTCGTCGCCGATCAGGAACCCGATCTGCTCGTACAGCTCGTCCGGGTACCTGCGAGCGAGGAGGCTCTGGATCATCATGATCGTGACCGGCCTGCCCAGATCGCATCGGTCGCTCTGCACGATCCCGATGTCATCCTCGGAGAGACCGAGCACCTTCATCGCGTCCTCGGTCCAGTGATCGACCATGTGTCCGTTGTAGACCGGAATACCGATGAAGCTCTCGAACTGGGCGCCGATGACCAGCCCCGACACCGTCTTCCCGGTACCCGTGCCCGAGCAGAGCACGCCTGCGCCGTGGCGCTTGAGGTACTCGATCATTGCTGGTACGGCCTTGACCTGGCCGCGCTCGGGATCGAGCGTCGCCTTGACCCGGAACTGGTAGCGGCGGCCGGTGGTCCACGCCCACTCCTCGACCAGCTGCCACATCGACATCGGCTCGAAGTGGCGTGGGATCCAGAGGTAGCCGTCCTCCTCCCGGTAGCAGCGGACCGTCCTGGGCGGGTTGTCCCCCCAAGGCCGCGAGACCAGGGTGAGTTGCTGCTCGAGGAACTCCCGCTGGTCATCATCCAGCTCGTCGAGACGAATACCTAGTTCACCCCGAATGATGGCGGCAGGCAGTGTCTCCTCAAGAGATGCGGAACTCATACCCCCGTTCTACCCTCTTGGATCGACAGAGGGTGTCACCGATTCTTCAAGACTTACGTCACCCGGGTCGAAGTCGTTCCACCACGTCGTGTGGTCGCACTGGGAGCACACGAGAGGCTTGTCCTGGGCTCGGGCCGACTCCCAGATCGAATCCGGGATTTCACGCCCGCAGACGCAGCGAGAGGGGCTCTGGAGGGCCAGGAGCATCACCTCTGCGACCTGATCTTGGATCCCAGGCGCCTTGCTCTCGCGCTGGCCAGCGACGTTCAGGTCCCGGGGCCGGACCTGGGCCAGCCAGGCGCGGATCGCCTTCGCGACCTGGGCGTTGGACTCCTTCGGGCGGTCCGGCTCTAGCCAGACGTGCATCGCCGGGCGGTGATACTGCTTCGCGAGCTTCAGGGTCAGCGCCGACCCCCCGCTCGCGTGCTCCTCCCGCGTGAACACGATCGTCGCGTCAGAGCACTCGACGTTCATGCGCGTCCGGTCCGGGTAGAGGCCCGACCCGCACGGCGTCATCGGGTAGCAGTCGGGGATCTTGCCGTCCTCGGCTTTCCGGTCGTCGGTACAGTAGCCACCGTGGAGGTAGCCGAGGATCGCGGCAGCGATCAGGCCACCACGATCGGCCCCCGTCTGACCCCCGCTCACGATCGATTGCGGGTAATGAGCTTGCATGTCTCCTCGTTCAGTGGCAGGTACCGCACGCGCGAGCCGCAAGAGCACTCCCACGACGACCCGTTGAGGCGCATGAGCGCAGCGCACCCTGGACACCGCTCGCTCGCTTCCCACACCCCCTCCAGGTGCTTCTTGCCGGAGGCGTTCTGCGCATTCACCAGCGGTCGGAACGGTAGCCAGGTTGCCGAAGCGTACTCGCACACGATCACCTGGCCCCGGCGAGACCGACACCAGCGCGCGAGCCGCCTGTAGTCCATCGACGAGGCGTCACAACCGCGCGCGTATCCCATGCCCGCCGGGTTCGCCGCGCGAGACGCGGAGTCAGCTGGCACCTGGTAGGGCGGATCGATGAACCATGTCGCCTCATCGTTCGGCGCCCGCGTGTAGTCACCCTCGATGACCTCGACCCGGCCGCGTACAGCTCGCAGGATCCTCGCCACCCGCCGCCGCATCCTGCGGAACTCAGTCGCGGCACGCTCGGTCACCTTGAACGTCTTGCACTTCGCCAGAGCGTTGCTCGCGGCCGAGCACATGATGAAGTAGTCCGTGGTCCGATCACCGACGTCCGGTAGCGGGTAGCTCTCGACCTCCTCGGGGGACATCCCCAGCAGCCGCCGCCACAGCTCGGCGACGCGCGGGTCCTTCTCGACCAGCACCGCGCGCAGGCCACCATCCTGCTCCAGGTGACGCATGGCGTATCCGGCAGAGCCCGCGAACGGCTCCACGATCAGCGAGTGCTGCGGAGCCGGATAGCGCTTGGCGTAGCGGTTCTTCGCCCCGTAGTAGTAGAACACCGGCCGACCTCTCTCGGACGCTATCGTTCTACCCTAGAGGTTCGTGCTCTCGACCGTCCCGTAGTAAGAACGGAACCGATCACACCTCGCTACCCGCGCAGCGATCTCGGGATCCTCCAGTGCGGCCAGCCGCTCGACGGCGGAGGGCTCTCTCAACAACACGCGGAGCGGCTCCATCGCCTCGTTGTAGTGCTTAGAGATCGGCCCGTTCGGCCTGTCGACCTGGTGGAACTCGCCGGTCACCTCAAGCCGCGACGACATACTGCGCGCGGCGCGACGTGATGCCTGAACTCACGGTCGTGTCGATCGAGAGCAGACCCGTGATGAAGTCCACTTCGCCTGCGAGCGTCCCATCGGGCGCGATCAGCTCTCCGGTGGGCTGGGACCACAGGTAGCCGTCCACGAAGACGGAACCCGGCTCGACCGGCGCGTCGGGGAGCTGGTAGCGCTGCGTGCCGCCTACCACAACGTCGTCGTCGAGCGGGTAGATCACGACGGTCTTGTCCCGCGTCGTGACGGTCGGGTTCTTGGACCAGAAGTAGCCTGGCGGCGGCCACAGCACGTGAGCCGGATTCGTCATACTCCTACTCTACCAGGCCGCCTTTGGAGGGCTGCGTGGCTGGCATGACCCGTGGGCCGGTCACCGGTGTTTCCGCCAGCAGGTGGTTCGCCTCTCGACAGAACGACGGCGAACCATCGATGCCGATGAACCTCCGGCCGGTCCGCTTGGCCGCGACGCAGGTCGTCCCCCAGCCAGCGAACAGATCGAGGACGATGTCGCCGGGGTGCCCGTCCGTCTGCGCGAAGGTGTACATGCTGATCAGCCGGTTGGGCAGTGCCTCGGGGAACGGCGCCGGGTGCCCTGTTTTCCTGGCCACGTTGGCCG